>LFIK01000170.1_pt1 | contig 44699 bp, 43 predicted proteins | sample 643401 | NCBI WGS metagenome assembly LFIK01 (sample SAMN03777447, study PRJNA286221) | soda lake metagenome | biome: soda lake; feature: Kulunda steppe; material: water; isolation source: sample T5-Br brine of Lake Tanatar-5 | place: Russia: Kulunda steppe | collected 2010-07
ATGGTGCGGATGGTGAGACTCGAACTCACACGCCTTTCGGCACTGGAACCTAAATCCAGCGTGTATACCAATTTCACCACATCCGCACGAAAAAACACTTTCACATCCGTGAAAGCGGTCTGGAAATGGGGTGGACGATGGGACTTGAACCCACGACCACCGGAGTCACAATCCGGGGCTCTACCAACTGAGCTACGCCCACCATAACCTGATTGTCTGCGGGCACCACTCTAAAAGTGGCGCGCCCGGCAGGACTCGAACCTGCGACCCCCGGCTTAGAAGGCCGGTGCTCTATCCAGTTGAGCTACGAGCGCTCGAGTGAACTGCCTGCATTCGGAATAAATGGTCGGAGCAGAGGGATTTGAACCCCCGACCCTCTGGTCCCAAACCAGATGCGCTACCAGGCTGCGCTATGCTCCGACTCACCGCTCCGTTCAGCGTGCGGCGCATATTACTCACGCTGGGGGGGTGCCGTCAATGCCGCGGCAGTGCTTTTCTCAAAAAAATTAGCAAAAACAATCGGCTACACACGCGTCTGTGGTCAAGTATCAACCTGCGGCAAGACTTTTGCCACCCCGCCTTGGACTTGTCACAGTCACCATGAGAAAATGCGCCGGTTTTCAACAGGAGCCCTCAAACATATGACCGCGACCGTGATTGACGGCAAACAGATTGCCGCCGACCTGAAGGCCCAGATCAAGTCCAGGGTTTCCCGGCTGACCTATGCCGGCCATCGACCACCTGGCCTGGCGGTCATCCTGGTTGGCGCTGATCCTGCCAGTCAGGTATACGTGGCCTCCAAACGTCGCAGTTGTGACGAGATCGGTTTCAAGTCGCTGTCATACGATCTGCCGGATACAACCAGCCAGCATGAAGTACTGGAACTGATAGACGACCTCAATGCTGACGACAGCATAGACGGCATACTGGTGCAGTCCCCTCTTCCCGAGCAGATTGACGAACAACGAGTAATTGAGCGGATTCGCCCGGACAAGGATGTGGACGGCTTCCACCCCTATAACGTGGGACGACTGGCGGTGCGCATCCCGACCCTGGAATCCTGCACCCCCAAGGGCATCATGACCCTGCTCAAAACCACCGGCCTGAACGTGCGCGGCAAGCACGCGGTAGTCGTTGGCGCATCCAACCACGTGGGTCGCCCCATGGCCCTGGAGTTGCTTCTGGCAGGTTGCACCATCACCGTTTGCCACCGGTTTACCGAGGACCTGGCGCATCACGTGGGTCAGGCCGATCTGCTGGTGGTGGCCGTGGGCAACCCGCACATTGTCGATGCCAACTGGATCAAGCCTGGCGCCACCGTCATCGACGTAGGCATAAACCGCCAGCAGGACGGCAAGCTCAAGGGCGATGTGGATTTTGACATCGCCTCACAACGCGCCGCATACATCACCCCCGTACCGGGTGGTGTCGGTCCCATGACCGTCGCCACTCTGATGGAAAACACCTACATTGCAGCCACCATGCTGCACGGTCTTGGAGACACCAAATAATGAAAGCAGTCATGAAAACATCCAAAGGCGACATCACCCTGGAACTGTTCGCGGACAAAGCCCCTGCAACAGTGGACAACTTTATAAAGTATGTGAAAGACGGTTTTTACGACGGTGTCATTTTTCACCGGGTCATTGACAGTTTCATGATCCAGACCGGCGGATTCGAACCCGGCATGAAGCAGAAACCCAGTGGCGAGCCCATCAAGAATGAAGCCGACAATGGAGTATCCAATAACGTGGGCGTGCTTGCCATGGCGCGCACCATGGATCCGCACTCTGCCACCAGCCAGTTCTTTATCAGCGTGTCAGACAACAGCTTCCTCAATTTCTCCAGTGAAACACCGCAGGGCTGGGGCTATGCAGCCTTTGGCAAGGTTACCGACGGCATGGACGTCGTCAACGATATCAAGTCGGTAAAAACCGGCAGCCAGGCCGGTCATCAAGACGTGCCGGTAGAGGACGTAGTGATCGAGACCATAACGCTGGAACAAGACTGATGCACTTTGCTATTTCAGACCTTCATCTGAGCCAGGATCATCCGGAGCTGCTGGCCGGCTTTCAAAGGCTGTGCATGCGCCTGCCCGAAGCCACGCGTTCACTCTGGATACTGGGTGATCTGTTCGACTTCTGGATTGGTGACGACGCCCCGAACCCCGCCGCAGAGGGCGTGGTCAAGGCACTGCGACCCTTGGCCGCGCGCGGCGTGTCCCTGCACTTTGTCCCGGGTAACCGGGACTTTCTGGTGGGCCAGCAGTTTGCTGAAGCCGCCGACCTGAAGATTCACCATGACGGCAAAATGCTGGTAATCAATGGCCGACCGACCTGGCTGATTCACGGCGACCATCTATGCATTGATGATACTGCCTACATGGAGTTCCGGCGCATGGTACGCAATCCGGGGTGGCAGCAGGAATTTCTGTCCAAAACCCTGGAAGAACGCATCGCCATGGCACAGGAGGCACGCAAGGCGTCGTCTACGGAGAACGCCACCAAGCCGGAAGACATCATGGATGTGAACAAGGATTATACGGCTTCACAGGTAAGTACCCATGGCACTGTGGACATCATCCATGGCCACACACATCGCCCTGCAGTGCATGATATCGGCGAGGAAGGTACACGTTACGTACTGGGCGACTGGGTCAACGGCGAAGCGGTCATCTGTCAGTGGGACAACAACAGTGCGCCTGTCCTCAAACGGCTGAACTATTCAGAGGAAACAGACTCTCTGGGTACGCCACTGTGAAAGCGGAACTCGGTGGCGGGGCTGCAGATCAGTTCGTTTTCCCGCTGCCGAACGCGTTCGATACGGTCTGAAACACTGTCCTTGCCGGTGGCTGACTCACCGGCATCCCTGGCCACCGCTTCCGCCTGCTCAATGTACACTTCGAAATGGCGCGCCTCTGACCGTAACAGTCCCAGATAAAAGGTTGCCAGCTCATCGTCCAGGTGCGGGGCTATGGCTGCAAACCGCTCACAGGACCGAGCCTCGATGAAGGCACTGATGACCAGACGATCAATCAGCTTGCCCGGCTCCTGCTGACGCGACATCTTGATCAGCTCTCCTGCATAGGGTGCTGCCGTCAAATGATCATAGACGACATTACGCTTGCGCATCAGTCTGAGCACCTGCTCGAAATGCACCAACTCTTCACGCGCCAGCTTACTCAAGCGATTGAGAAAATCCGGATAATCCACGTAACGATACATCATGCTCAGCGCCGTGGAGGCCGCCTTCTTTTCACAATGCGCGTGATCGATCAACAATAGCGTTTCATTGTCCAGTGCCCAGTCAATCCAGGCATCCGGCGTGGGCGCGACCAGAAAATCACGAATAGGCTTAACCAAGACGTCCAGATCAGACAAACATTACGCTCCTGACAGCAGCTTGCAAAGAATGCGCTTGATAACATAGTGCTTCCGGAAATACCACCGGCGCCACCGGACTTAACGCAATTGCGTTTCCTCCTGGCGTTCCAGCTCCCGCAACCGGCTAAGATCACTGTACACCCAGATATAACCGGCAAATTGGACACCATCACCGGTGATGGGTGAACAGTGCACATGGGCCCAGAACGGCTCACCTGACTGACGATAGAGGAGCAACTCCAAGCGGGCTGCTTTCAGGCTCTCCAACGTCCTTTGCAATTTTTCCAGGCTTAGCGAATCGGTTTTGTCTCCAGCAAGGATCGCTTCGGGGGTCTTGCCCTGAATGTCGGGCAGTGTACAGCCCGACATTGCGATAAAATGTTCATTGGCCCAGGACACAAGACCGTCCGTGTCAGTTTTCAACAGAGCAGTATTGGCTTCTCGGGCCAGGCGGGACAGACGCGCCAATTGTTGACGCTCGCCCAGAATGCGGTCCAGCCGGGCATTTTCTTCGCGATTCAACTCTTCTTGAACAATGTCTGCAAGCTCGCGCAAGGTCAGGCGTTCGTCTTCGCTGAGCACTCTGGGGGAGGAATCAATCAGGCAAAGAGTTCCCAGGCGATACCCCTCCGGCGATGACAGCGGTGCACCAGCATAAAATCGCACATGAGGTTCGTCCAGTACCATGGGGTTGTCACGGAATCGATCGTCTTCCCGAGCATCCGGTATTTCCATGATTTCCTTGCGTAATATGGCGTGGCCACAGAAAGACACGTCGCGCGGCGCCTCTCTAATATCCAGCCCGTGCATCGCCTTGTTGAACTGCCGATCAGCATCAATGAGGGAGACCACACAAATCTCTAAATCGAACAGCCGGCTGGCAAAACGAGTTACACGATCAAAGCGTTCCTCTGCGGGGATATCCAGCAAACCTGTGCTATGAAGGGCTTCCAGTCGTTTCCCTTCATTATCCGGGCGTTCAGGAATAATCATGGTACCTCCAGACAATCTTGAACAAGACCAAGCAAGATAAAGTAAAAACCGGTTCAATAGAAATCCGATTACCACTATCTTACTTATAGATACAGGGTAGACCAACGGAGGAAGCCGATATGCAAAAGAAAGAATCCAGCTCGGGCGCAATCAATGTAATGGGCACACCACTGCAACCCTGCTGCTTTGAGCCCCAGACCGGCTTTTACCGGGACGGGTTTTGTCATACCGGGCCGGATGATCTCGGACAGCATGTCGTCTGTGCCCAGATGACGGACGAATTCCTGTCCTTCGCCCAGCAACACGGCAACGATCTGGTAACGCCCAGGCCCGAGGCCGATTTTCCGGGGCTCGAGGCCGGCGATCACTGGTGTCTCTGTCTGGATCGCTGGCTTGAAGCCTATCAGGCGGGCGTCGCACCACCGGTCAAACTGGAGTCCACACATTTCAATGCCCTGGAGAAAGTCACACTGGACATGTTGCGCAATTCCAGTGGAGTCAGCTCATGACCTCTTTGCCCTCCGTCGCCACCACCGTGCGCACACTGACGGATTCCCAATCCGGAGCACGGGCGCTGGCGGAGTTTTTGCAGCAGCGCGGACCGGTAACCGTACTCACCGGCGCCGGCATCAGCACCGACTCAGGCATACCGGACTACCGAGACGGCAGTGGTGCCTGGAAACGCAAGCAACCGGTGCAACATCAGGATTTCATGACCAGCGACGCATTGCGCCGTCGCTACTGGGCCCGCAGCCTGGTCGGCTGGCCCATAATGCAGCAGGCACAACCGAATGACGCCCATCGAGCATTGACACGTTTGCAGACACAGGGGCTGATTGGCACCGTTATCACGCAGAATGTCGATCGCCTGCATCAAAAGGCGGGCACCCAGTCCGTGATTGACTTGCACGGCCGTGCCGATGAAGTCATCTGCATGAACTGTACGTATCGCGCCAGCCGAGAGTCGGTGCATAGCCGATGCGCGGATCTGAACCCCGAATTCCAGCATCATACGGCCTCTACCGCCCCGGATGGCGATGCCGACCTGGAAGTGGACTTCTCTTCCTTTCAGATCGCAGACTGCCCCGAATGCAGCGGCATCCTGAAGCCTGATGTGGTCTATTTCGGCGACAATGTGCCCAGAGAGCGGGTAGAGATGGCCCGGCAAGCCCTGCAGAACAGCGGCGGATTGCTCGTGGTGGGTTCATCGCTCATGGTGTTCTCGGGCTTTCGCTTCTGTCGCTACGCCCGCGACGCAGTACTCCCCATCGCCCTCCTCAACCTGGGCCGAACCCGCGCCGACGACCTGGCCACCTTGAAACTGGACATGTTGATTGGCGACACACTGAGCCAGACAGGTGTCCATATCGGAAATTTTGCTGAAACTCCGGTTTGAGACTACAGTTAATCCTGTAAGGGTTGCATAGGGATTCGGCTGACTTAACAGCCAGCTCCTCGCACATCGTGTTCACCCAATAATAACCAAAAGGAGAAACACGCCATGTCTGAACCACTTCACATCAGAAGGCAGCTACGTGACAGACCTGAATTCAAGAACATGCCAAAGCCTCTGGCCTGCAAACAGGACATCAGTGTAGCCGAGGCCAACAGATGTGTGACCGGGGGTTCGGCTGTATCATTGTGGTAGACGATGACCAGCACGTCACCGGAATACTGACCGAGCGCGACATCATGACCCGTGTGGTCAACGAGCACAAAGACGCCGAAAAGATCAAGGTGGGTGATGTCAGGCCGACAATCACTGGGGTAATGCCGAAAACGGAGAGGCCCTGTATCAGACCTGTGCGGCCTGCCACGGCCAGCAAGGTGAAGGCAACCCGGGCATGAATGTCCCCAAACTCAGTGGTATCAGTGACCAGTATCTCATCCGCCAGTTGCACAACTATCGAGACGGCGTGCGCGGTGCCCATGAGGAAGACAGCCTGGGCCAGCAAATGGCCGGGATGATGGGCAGCCTGCCAGACGATAATGCCATCCGGGATGTCGCGGCCTACATCAATACCCTGCCCGACCAGTCCGCCGAGCCAACCATAGACGGTAATGCCGAGCGCGGCGAACGCTACTACTCAAGCTGTGCCGATTGTCACGGCGCGCAGGGCGAAGGCAATTATTATACCCGAGCGCCCCGCTTGGCTGGGCAGCTCGACACCTATCTGGTTCGGCAGATAGAAAACTTCCAGGATGGTATCCGCGGCAGCCACGACGAAGATCAGTTCTGTTCGCAGATGAGGCTGTTTTCTCAACGCGTTCAGGGTGAACAGGCCATCAATGACCTGGTCGCCTATATCAACAGCCTGGAACCCGAGGCCACAACGAACGACTAAAAACCGCCTTTGGACTGACAACGCCTGTAAAGGACACTACATATGACTCATGTACCCGTAGCGGACCAGCCAGAAGAGTCTCACGGCCATCCCACCAGTTTTGGGGCCAAGTACATCTGGAGCCAGGACCACAAGGTCATTGCCGTACAATATGGCGTCATTGCCATCTTTGTAGGCTTTGTGGCGCTGGTGTTGTCTGGCTTCATGCGTCTGCAACTGGGGTTCCCGGACACATTCAGCTTTATCAACCCCAATACCTATCTGCAGTTCATGACCATGCACGGCATGATCATGGTGGTGTACATGCTCACCGCGCTGCTGCTGGGTGGTTTCGGCAACTACCTCATCCCGCTCATGGTCGGCACCCGGGACATGATATTCCCCTATCTCAACATGCTCAGCGTCTGGCTGTTTTTCGTGTCGGTTCTGATTCTGCTGGCCAGCTTCTTCGTCACCGGCGGGCCCACCGGGGCGGGCTGGACGCTGTATCCGCCCCAGACCATCCTGCCCGGCACACCCGGCAACGAGTGGGGGATTCTGATGATGATTCTCTCACTGGCGGTGTTTATCGTGGCCTTTACCATGGGCGGTCTGAACTATGTCACCACCATTCTGCAGGCCCGGACTCACGGCATGACCCTGATGCGCATGCCACTCACCATCTGGGGCATTTTCATTGCCACCATGATGGGCCTGCTCCCCGGTACCAGCTTCTTCATGCCGGCGCTGGTGTCGCTGGGTGAAGCCGTGGACCACTCAGGGGGCAGCCCACTGCTGTTCCAGCACCTGTTCTGGTTCTTTGGCCACCCGGAAGTCTATATTGTCGCCCTGCCCGCCTTCGGCATGGTGTCGGACGTACTGGGAACCCACGCCCGCAAGAACATCTTCGGCTACCGGATGATGGTCTGGGCCATTGTGATCATCGGCGGCCTGAGCTTCCTGGTCTGGGCTCACCAGATGTACGTCAGTGGCATGAACATGATCTTCGGCTTCTTCTTTGCCACAACCACGCTGATTATCGCGGCCCCCACAGCACTCAAGGTCTACAACTGGACGCTCACCCTGTGGCGCGGCAATATCAAGCTCACCTCACCCATGCTGTTTGCCATCGGCTTTATTTTCACCTTTATCCATGGCGGCCTCAGCGGCTTGTTCCTGGGGAATGTGATTGTGGATGTGCCCCTGGCCGACACCATGTTCGTGGTCGCGCACTTCCACATGGTCATGGGCGTATCCACCGTCATGGTCATCTTTGCCCCCATCTACCACTGGTACCCGCTGATTACCGGGCGCATGCTGCCCGAAGGCAGTGACGGTGATTCCGCCGCTGGCAAGGAGGGCGCCGCATGAATATCTTTCAGAAGCTGACCGAAAAACCCTGGGATCCCAGCACCAATGCGGCCTCCATGGCCATTGCCACGGGTCCGTCGGCCAACATAGACGCGCGCAAACTCATGCTCCACATCTTTCTGGTGATTGTGAGCATGATGTTCCTGCTGTTCTTTGTCACTTTTATCGCCCACTCCCAGTTCCCGGGGTTCGAGGCCCTGGCAGGTGAGCCCTGGCGGCCGTTTGCCAACACCACACACCTCTGGATCAACACGGTGCTGCTGGCGCTGGCCAGTGTGGCCATGCACATGGGGCTGGTCAAGGCGCGCCAGGGTTCCTCTCTGCGCGCCCTGGTGGCCATGTTGCTGGCGGCTTTCTTCAGCCTGCAACTTGTGCTGGCGCAACTCTGGCTCTGGCAATCCCTTACCAGCATGGGCTACGGCCTGGGCAACAATCCGGCCAACAGCTATTTCTATCTGATGACCGCGGTACACGGGCTGCACCTGCTGGGCGGGCTGGCCGTCCTGCTGCGGGGCATCGTGCTGACCTGGCGGGGAGCCGAACTGGGGCGCATAGAGAACAGCCTGAAACTGTGCGCCACCTACTGGCACTATCTGCTGGGGCTGTGGGTTGTGCTGTTTTTCCTGCTCACCCGCTCGCCGGAAACTTATCGAGCCATTGCCATCGCTTGTGGACTGGGGTAAGACATGACAGAAAAAACCGATAACAACAAAGGCACGGCTGCAGAAACCTGGGAAGGCGTAGTGGCCGACTGGTCGGCCGACAAGGAAACCTTTGCCATGCCCTGGGGCAAACTGATGATGTGGATCTTCCTGCTGGGGGATACCTTCATCTTCGGGATATTCCTGGTGGCCTACATGTCCGTGCGCATGTCGACGGTGGAGCCTTGGCCGTCCACTGAAGACATCTTCACCATGACGGTGTTCGGCCATGACTTCCCCTTGCTTCTCATAGCCATCATGACGTTCATTCTAATCACCAGCAGCGGCACCATGGCCATGGCGGTCAACTATGGTTATCGGGGCGTGCGCAAGAAAGCCGTGCTCTTCATGTCCGCCACCGCCCTGCTGGGACTGATCTTTCTCGGCATGCAGGCGTTCGAGTGGGCACAGCTGATTTTCTACTACGACATTCGGCCTTGGCGCAATCCCCACGGTGCCGAACAATTTGGCGCCGTGTTCTTCATGATCACCGGACTCCACGGCCTGCACGTGTTGGGCGGTGTAGTACTGCTGGCCATCATCGCCCGCAAGGTACACAAGGGCCATTACGAGAAAAAGGGGTATTCCGTTATCGAGATTACCGGCCTCTACTGGCACTTCGTAGATCTCGTGTGGGTATTTAGCTTCGCTTTCTTCTACTTGCTGTAGGGGGTGACCATGACAACTGAAGCCAACCATCAACCGCCCATCAGCCTCTTTCTCAAGGTATGGGGGTTGCTCTTCGTACTGAGCTTTTTCTCCTACCTGGTGGACTATTATCAACTGGAAGGCGCGTTACGCTGGACGCTTGTGCTGCTGTTCATGACCTTGAAGGTCTGGGCTATACTGTCGGTATTCATGCACGTTAAATGGGAACGCTTGTCACTGAAGTTGCTGCTGGGGCTGCCCACCGTCGTTATTCTGGTGCTGGTGGCCATTGCCGCCATTGAGGGAGACTATATTAACACCACCCGACTGGCATTTTTCTCCTTTTGACAGGGCCGGCAATGGCCCCGGACTCAGATCCATGTCGCATAAAGCCCACTATCTGCTGGCGTTTATCAGCACGGCTTTGATCGTCGCGCTTACGCTGACCGGGTTTGCGCTATACCGCGCGGACGCCGGGCCTGACATCCAGGGCAAACTGGTTCAGCCCGGACGGTCGGTGTCAGACTTTCAACTCACCGACCACAACAACCAGCCCTTTACCGAGGAAGACCTCAAAGGTCGCTGGCACCTGGTGAGCTATGGCTTTACCCACTGCCCAGACATCTGCCCCAGCACCCTGGCTGGCCTCAATTCTGTACTCAATCAGGTAGACGAAGCCCAGCGGTACAACAACCTGGACCTGTTGTTCTTCAGTGTCGACCCACAGCGAGACACGCCGGCACACCTGGCAGATTACGTCGAATTTTTCAGCCCCAGACTCACCGGCCTCACTCTAAGCGGTGAATCCGGCGAAAACCCGGACCCCTTCGAACAAACCCTGGGCATCCTCTACAACATCCCTGAAACAGACCGTTTCGGCGATCCTTATCCGGAAGGCAACTACCCGGTGAACCACGGCGTGGATATTTTCCTGATCAACCCCAGAGGCGAACTGCAGTCCATTCTGGAAGCCGATTACAACGAACACGGCATGTTGCATTTCTCCACCGAACGCCTGTTTGAGGACTACATCGCCATTCGGGAGTATCTGGGTAGCGTTTAGTCACTCTATGACGCACTAATATTGATCTTGCGCATGCTCCTCTGTCACCTGCATTTTCTCCGGGTTGTAACCCGGACATGCCAGCCATCATATCGTCCCAGGTTTCCAATTACTTTGTACCAGTGTGACATCATTCACATCTTTCAATATTCCGTAAAGATCGAGAGGGATTTTGCGTACAACACCGATACACAGAACGACAACACGGACACCGGCTTCAATAGCCTCAGAGCGGACCTGGGTTTCTCGATCTACTTCTGATTCCTCTGAATAGTGCGCCTTGCTGGTGCCGACAACCCGGTCGGCACCACTTTTTCACTCAATAATCACCTGTCGCTTGGTACCGGACAGGACGCCCCAAACTCGCTACAATAGGTCCTACCGTTTCCGACTTGACCCCATCAGGAGTTGCATGGATATAAGCAACCAGATCATACTTTTTGTGGGCCTGCTTTTCCTGGTCAGTATTCTGGCCAGTATTCTATCGGCCCGGCTTGGGGCACCCCTGCTGCTGGTGTTCCTGGTGATCGGCATGATCCTGGGTGAAGAAGGTGTGGGACTGCTGTTCGAGGACATTCAGATCGCCCACCTGATCGGCAGCCTGGCGTTGGCGGTTATTCTCTTTGACGGTGGCCTCAACACGGATCGCAACAACTTCCGGGTCGGCCTGAAACCTGCCGTATCTCTGGCCACGGTCGGGGTGCTGATTACCGCTGCCCTCACCGGGCTCATTGCCACCTGGGTGCTGGGTTTGCCGCCCATGTACGGCCTCTTGATGGGGGCCATTGTCGGCTCCACAGACGCCGCCGCCGTATTCTCTCTGCTGCACACCGCCCGACTGGAACTGAAACAGCGTGTGGCCGCCACGCTGGAGATCGAGTCCGGCAGCAACGACCCCATGGCCATATTCCTCACCGTGGTACTGGTGGAGTTGATCGTGTCCGGTCACACCGGCTTTGAACCTTTGTTGATCCTGGAGTTTTTGCAGCAGATGGGCCTGGGCGCCTTGCTGGGCCTGGGCGGGGGTTGGGCCGCCAGCCGCATGATCAACGCCCTGCCCCTGTCGCCTGGGTTGTATCCACTGCTGGCACTGGCCATGGGGCTGTCCATTTTCGGTGTGACCTCGGTGGCCGGCGGCAGCGGCTTCCTGGCGGTTTATCTGGCCGGCATCATCATGGGCAACAGTCGCATCCAGTCTTCCCAGAACATTCGCCGATTTCATAACGGCATGGCCTGGATGAGCCAGATCATCATGTTCCTCATGCTGGGACTGCTGGTAACGCCGAGCCAACTGGTGCCGACCAGCATTCAAGCTCTGATCATCGCCATGGGGCTGATTTTTGTCGCCCGCCCCATTGCCGTATTGGTAAGCCTGTTTCCCTTCCGTTTCAACTGGCGTGAGCAATTGTTCATCAGTTGGGTCGGGCTGCGCGGTGCCGTGCCCATCATACTGGCTATATTCCCCTTGCTGGCAGGCATAGCCGGGGCCGACACCTTCTTCAATGTGGCCTTCTTTGTGGTACTGGTGTCCCTCATGCTGCAGGGCTGGACACTGACCTTTGCGGCTCGATTGTTCAAGGTCGAAATACCGCCCAATGCCAACCTGGTTCAGAGAGTTGAGCTGGACCTGCCCGGCCAGCCGGACTACGAACTGGTGGGTTACAAGATTACCGAAAGCAGTCCTGTGGTTAACCAGGAAGCCTACAGCCTGTCATTGCCCGACACGGTAAAACCCGCGTTCATGGTACGCAGTCAGGCCATTCAGAGCGTGTTCGCATCAGGCCCGCTGCAACCCCGGGACACTATCTATCTGGCGTCGCCACAGGATCAGGTTCATCTGCTGGACAGGCTATTCGTATCGGTCAAGCTACCGGGTCGACTGACCGACAAGAAATTCTTCGGCGAGTTCGTTATCAATGGCGATACCGCCCTGTCCGCCCTGTCGGTCATGTACGGCGTACCCCTGCCCGAGGATGGGGATGACCACACACTGCACAGTTATTTGTGCTACAAGTTCGACAAGCCGGTTGTGGGGGACCGAATCCAACTGGGTGCGATAGAGCTGGTGGTCAGGGAGATGGACAACGGCCATTGCGCCAAGGTGGGTCTGAAACTGATGGCCGGACACTGAGCCCGGCCGTCATGGCGGATTACCAGGTCAATGCTTGCGGATGACCAGACTGCCGATGGAATACCCCGCCCCGAACGAGCAGATTACCCCGTAATCACCGCTTTCCAGATCTTCGTGATTCAGATTGAAGGCGATGATGGAGCCCGCAGAGGCGGTATTGGCATAGCGGTCCAGGACGATGGGCGCTTCTTCAGCCGTGGCAGGACGTCCCAACAGTTTCTTGGTGATCAACTGGTTCATGTTGATATTGGCCTGATGCAGCCACCAGCGCTTCACATCGGTGGGTGCCAGATCCAGAGACTCCAGGTGAGTGCCGATATGCGCCGCCGCCATGGGGCAGACTTCCTTGAATACCGTACGCCCTTCCTGATGGAACAGCATGTCCGGCCCGAAAGGGTCCACGTCATGCGTTCTGGATACATAGCTGAAGTTTGAGCGAATGGCGTTGGAATACAGGGTCTTTGCCTTGGTACCCAGCACCTCGTAGGTGTGCTTTCCACCCGCTGTCTCTGCACTCTCAATGACCATGGCAGTGGCCACGTCACCAAAGATGAAATGGCTGTCGCGGTCCCGGTAATTCACCTGGGGTGAGGTCAGCTCCGGGTTGATGACCAGAATCCGCCCCGCCGTACCGGCCTTCACCATTTCATAGGCCCGGTGCAGAGCGAAGGTTGCGGCGGAACAGGCCACCAGCATGTCGAAACCGAACCCGTCAATGCCCAGCGCGTCCTGCACTTCGATGGCAATGGCCGGATAGGCACGCTGCGTATAGGCACAGCTTACAATGACCGCATCAATATCGCTGCCCTTCAACTGTGCGGCGTCCAGTGCCTTGTTGGCTGCATTCAGGGCCATTTCTGCCTGATGGCTCAGCTCGCTGTCCTTGCGCTCGGGAATACGGGGACGCATGCGGTCTACGTCCAGAATGCCGTCTTTTTCATAGACATAGCGCTGGCGGATGCCGCTGGCCTTGTAGATGAAGTCCGGGTCCGACTTGCCCACCGGTTTGACGTCTCCGGCTTCGATGGCTGCGGCGTTTTCCTCGTTGAACTGATCGGCATAGGCGTTCAGCACCTCTACCAGCTCTTCATTGGTCAGCGTATGGGCCGGCGTCCACAGGCCGGAACCACTGATGACCACCGAGGTATCGGAAACATTGCGCACTTGCTGAGTCATAATATGAATCCTGTTCTGCCGGGCAGACCGGCTGGTTGCACAGCCAATCCGGGGAATGAATTATTGACCTGCAAGTTTAGCAGGCTATGGCACCCCATGTCTCTGCGCAGTACGCATAAAGGGACCTCGCCCGGTCCAGGGTGACGACCCGGGCACGGACGAGGCGAGCGCGGTCAGGATGGTCTCGTCAGGCAGCGTTTTTCGGCGGGAATTTCGGTTCGTACAGGCCCTTCTCCATGGCCTCGTGAACCAGCGCAATGATGTCCCGATCCGCAATATCGAACAACTCATCCACACTGCTCAGGGTGTAATAAACCGGCTGCATGATATCGATGCGGTACGGCGTACGCAGGGCATCCAGCGCGTCCAGTGGATACCGTTCCGGTTTGTCGCTTTCCATGGCGTACAGGGTTTCGCCCGGAGATGACAGAATACCACCGCCGTAGATCCGCCGCCCCTGAGATGTCTCCAGCAAGCCGAATTCCACGGTAAACCAGAAGAGCCGCGCCAGGTAGGCCCGCTCCTTGGGTGCCGCATTCAGCCCCAGTTCGCCATAGCGGGCGGTAAAATGCGCGAAAGCCGGGTTGGTCAACAAGGGACAGTGACCAAAGATCTCGTGGAAGATATCCGGCTCCTGCAGATAGTCGAACTCTTCGCGCGTGCGGATGAAGGTAGCCACCGGAAACTGCTTGTTGGCCAGCAGCCGGAAGAACTCATCAAAGGGAATCAGAGCCGGTACCTGAGCCACCTCCCATCCGGTTTCACGACGCAGCACACGGTTCACCTCTCCCAATTGAGGAATGCGGTCACGCGGCAGATCCAGCAACTCCAGACCCTTCATGTACTCGTCGCAGGCACGCCCGGGCAATATGTCGTACTGCCGGGCCACCAGATCATGCCAGATGCTGTTTTCTTCATCCGACCAGTCTATAAAGCCGTTAGCGTCAGGTTCACGGGAAACGTACTTTTTGTTTGTATCAGACGCTTGCTTACCCATCTCAGTGTCCTCCTCCAGCTTCGGCCTTGACGACCTGCTGGTCTATGGCGCCAAAGATAGTGTGCCCCTGGTTGTCCAGCATTTCGATACGAATGCGATCACCAAAGGTCATGAACGGGGTGGTGGATTTACCATCCCGTATGGTCTCGATCATGCGGATTTCCGCCAGACAGCTGTAGCCCACACCGCCCTCGGCGATGGCGGTACCGTGGTCTGTCCCCTGCTTGTTGGACACCGTACCGGAGCCCACTATGGTGCCGGTGCCCAGACGCCGGGTTCTGGCGGCATGTGCCACCAGATCCGCAAAACTGAAAATCATGTCCACGCCGGCATCGGGCTTGCCGAACGGCTGATCATTGAACTGTGACAGCAGCGGCCCATGAACCCGGCTGTCGTTCCAGGCACTGCCCAGTTCATCCGGCGTGACGGCCACGGGAGAAAACGCAGTCGCCGGTTTGGACTGGTAAAAACCGAACCCCTTGCCCAGCTCGCCCGGAATCAGACCGCGCAGCGACACATCATTGACCAGCATCAGCAGCTTGATGTGTTGTTCCGCCTGCTGTGGTGTGACGCCCATGGGCACATCGTCGGTAATGACGGCAATCTCGCCTTCAAAGTCGATACCCCACTGGTCCGACAGACAATCAATGGCTTCACGAGGCCCCAGAAAATCGTCCGAGCCGCCCTGATACATCAGGGGGTCTTCCCAGAAACTGGGTGGCATCTCGGCACCACGGGCCTTGCGCACCAGTTCCACATGGTTCACATAGGCACTGCCATCGGCCCAATGATAGGCCCGGGGCAAGGGCGATTCGCAATCGGTCTCCACAAAGGACTCGGCACCGGCAGCTGCGCCATCGTTCAGTTGTTCATAGACCGCCTGCAGACGTGGCGCCAGTGCATCCCAGTCGTCCAGCGCGGCCTGCATCGTGCGGGCGATATCCGGCACTGCGGCTGCAGTGGTCAGATCGCGGCTCACCACCACCAGTTCACCGTCGCGGGTGCCGTTCTTGCGTGTCGCTAACTTCATTGCGTATCTCCTGACTGCCAGCTGAAGACGTATCCCGGGTCTTCCACGGACGCCATGGCCTCACCGGTCATGAGCGCGTCTCGGGTATCGAGCATCACGGCCACGTCATCGGCAAAGGTTTTCGGTTTTTCCTGGGCTGCCTTGAACGCCTTGGGGTGCGGACCGTGGGTAAAGCCTGCCGGATGGAAGGTCACCATCCCGGCTTCGATGTTGTCACGGCTGAAGAAGTCCCCGGCGTGATAGAACAGCACTTCGTCGTAATCGTCGTTGTTGTGATAGAACGGCAGCTTCAGCGCGCCCGGATCACTTTCCACCGGCCTTGGCGCAAAAGTACAGATCACGAACCGTTCGGCCACAAAGGTGGTATGAGCCGAGGGCGGCAGATGGTACCGATGGCTCATCAGCGGTCGGATATCCCGCCAGTTCAGGCGCACCGGGGCCAGATCACCGTGCCAGCCCAGCGCATCCAGCGGATTGAACGGATAGGTAATCACCGACACTTCACCGTGGCGCTTGACCTGAATCTGCCAAGTGTCCTCGGAGTACTGGGCGCGGAAGGCGTCGTCGATCTCCGGTACATCCAGGCAGGCCGGATCAAAGATGGCATGATTCCCCACCAGGCCTTTCTCGGGCAGTTGATAACTGCCGTTGGTGGCTTCGATCAACAGCAACTGCATGGGCTCACTGGGCTCCAGACGCCAGGCCGTGGAGCGCGGCAGTACCAGGTAGTCGCCCTCGCGCAGGGTCAGGTGCCCATAGTCGCAGAACAGTTCGCCGGCACCACTGTGCACGAACATCAGGTCATCACCGTCCGCATTCCGCGCCAGGTATGACATGGCCTGCTTGCAGTGCCACATGCGATAACGACAGTGGGCGTTGTAGAGCAGATCCGGCACCTGCCAGGGTGACGGTGCCGATGCTTCTGTCAACTTATTGAGGTCGAAGGCACGCGGCCGCAGCGGGCCGCTCCAATCAGACCAGCCCGTGGGCGCGTGCTGATGATGAAAGTGTGTGGCCGGACCAAAAAAGCCACTGCGACCCGATTCCCGCTCATAAATGGCGTCCTGCGGGAAATCCGCATGGGCCTGCCGGGAACTGATGCCCTGACGCAGGGGAAAGCTCACCGGTTTACGCATCGCTCAGCACCCCCCGGCGAATCTGGTCTTCTTCAATGGACTCGAACAGCGCCTTGAAGTTGCCCTCGCCGAAGCCTTCGTTGCCCTTGCGCTGAATGATTTCGAAGAACACCGGACCAATCACCGTCTTGGTGAAAATCTGCAACAGAATGCCGTCCTTCATCGGCGTCCCGTCGATAAGAATGCGATGCTTGCGCAGATCTTCCAGCGGCTCGTCATGCTCTACTACCCGGTCATTGACCTTCTCGTAGTAAACGTCTGGGGTATCCATGAAGTCCATCCCACGGTTGCGCAGGGCTTCTACCGTTTCATAGATATTGTCCGTGCTCAGAGCGATGTGCTGAATACCCTCACCGTTGTATTCACGCAGGTATTCGGCAATCTGTGACTTGTCGTCGTGGGATTCGTTGATGGGAATCCGGATCTTGCCACAGGGCGCCGTCATGGCCTTGCTGAGCAGACCGGTCAGCTTGCCTTCGATATCGAAGTAACGAATCTCGCGGAAATTGCCGATGTCTTCATAGAAACCGGCCCACTTGTCCATGTTGCCCTTGTGCACATTGTGCGTCAGGTGATCCAGAGTGTGCAGACTGGCCGCGTGTTTCTCCATTGCTTCTTCCCAGCCGTCGTAGAACACGAAGTCCACGTCATAGATGCTGTCACGGCCATAACGGTCAACAAAATAGAGTACACTCTCGCCAATGCCGTAGATCCCCGGAATATTCAGCTCCATGGGTCCCACTTCACTGTGGAACTCTTTCGCGCCCTTGGATACCGCGTGTTTCAGGGCGTGGGCAGCATCCTGCACACGAAACGCCATGCCGCAGACACTGGGGCCATGCTCGCGGGCAAAGGCTTCTGCCTGCGACTGAGGCTGCGCGTTGATGATGAACTGCACATCCCCCTGCTTGAACAGCCAGGCCTCCTTGCTGCGGTGCTTGGCCACCTCGGTGAAGCCCAGGCGGGTGAACAGGTCTTTCAGGTCGGCAATGCCTTTTTCATCGGCCGCCGTGTACTCCACGAACTCGAAACCGTCAGTACCCAGCGGATTGATATTTTTTTCTTGAGCGTTGTCAGTCATAATCTGCACCTCGTTATCGTTGTATGGCGCCTTGAATAGGTCTACTCCCTATTTAAGTCATTCAGGGGCCAGATTGCACCGTTGGTGCCGTTGACGAACAGTCGAGCGAGGGCGTCAACCGTAAAGCAAAGGTTACAAAATCCAATGAAAGCACCGGCACGCCCGGACTTCGCAAAAACGTACACATTTATTCACGAATGAACAGACAAACCGCCTGAGGCGGTTGATGAGGAACATGACCACCACAACCGCCGATGAATCATCCATGACGACCCATACTGGCCCCTGCCAGCACGTGCGCAAGGGCGAGACAGATTACACGCTGCTGGGTACCGCGCACGTATCCCGTGCCAGCGCTGCAGAGGTCGCCCAACTGATCGAGTCCGGCGATTTCGACGCCGTGGCCATTGAACTCTGCCCTAGCCGTTATCAGTCCATCATCAACCCGGACGCACTGGCCGAGATGAACCTGTTTCAGGTGTTGCGTGAAGGCAAGGCCGGGCTGGTGGCGGCAAATCTGGCGCTGGGTGCCTTTCAGACCCGCGTGGCCGAGGAATCAGGCATTGAACCGGGGGCGGAAATGAAAGCCGCCATAGATGGCGCCGACAAAGCCGGCCTGCCCCTGATGCTCATTGACCGGGATGTGGGCACCACACTGAAACGGGTCTACCGGAACGTACCCTGGTGGCAGCGTTCCAGCCTTATCATGGGACTGCTGGGCAGCCTGATTTCGCGTGAAAAAGTCTCGGCCGAAGACATTGAACAGTTGAAAGACGGTGACGTACTCTCCTCTACCTTCAAGGAATTTGCGGAAGATTCGGAGGCGATTTATACGCCGCTGATCACCGAGCGTGATCAGTACATGGCTCTGCGCCTGGTGCAGGAGAACGCGAACGGCCAGCACAAACGGATTCTCGCCGTGGTGGGTGCCGGCCATCTGACCGGCATGGCAGATTACCTGACAAGTCTGCCTGAAGACGCCGACCCGGCACCTGAACTGGCCAGACTGAAAGCGCCCCCAAAACCCAGCCGCTGGCCGAAGTACATACCCTGGGCCATTGCTGCCCTGATTCTCACCGGCTTTGTCATCGGTTTTTCACGCAGTTCGGAACTCGGCTGGCAACTGGTCACCGACTGGTTTCTCATCAACGGTACACTGACCGCCATTGGTACCCTGATTGCCCGCGGGCACCCCGTGACCATTCTGGCCAGCTTTCTGGCCGCCCCCTTTACCTCGCTGAACCCCACCATTGGCGCCGGCTTTGTCGCAGCCGCCGTGGAGATTTTTGTGCGCAAACCCCGGGTGCTGGACTTTTCCCACCTGCGAGACGATGTGGCTCATTTCACCGGGTGGTGGAAAAATCGCGTCTCCCGCACCCTGCTGGTGTTCATATTTGCCTCGCTGGGGTCCATGGCAGGGACCTATGCCGGCGGCTTCCGCATTGCCGGGTTGCTCGCCGGCGGCTGATCGACTGGCGTCACTTGCGCCAGGTTTCAACCGTGCCCAGGCCATACACCTGAACCCACTCGCGCAACTCGCGGGAGGCTCGGGTCTTTTTGAGTACCTGTTCCTGAGTATAGGGGTTGGTGTACAGACCCGCAGGCAGCTTGGGTTCGGGTGGTTGTTTGGATGCCGGGCTCGTATCACCCTCGCTGAGCACTCGGGTGTAATAGGATTTCAAATGCTGGTGTATACCTTCCGGTTCACCACGCAATGACTTGATCCACTTCTCAATGTCTTTTTCAAGTACGCGGAACAGGTCCTGGCGTGTAAGCCCATGACGTTCAGCGTACTCTTCCAGCATGGGCTTCACGCTCTCCAAAGCGGCCTGTCGAGATTCCGCCTCTTTTCGTTCAGCTTCCAGAAGATCGATCTCGTCCTGATAGCTCTGAATCAGTTCATCAAAGTGAGAGAGTTCTTGCACCAGTGTCATCCTGTGTTGAGTTGCATCTTTTTGATCGCGGCGAAGATTATAGGAAATAACCCGTTCGGAAAATAGTCAGCAGTTCACACTTTGAATGCTGCTTTGAGCGCCCGGTATCCCCTGCTACTATGGATCGTGATCGAATACTCAGGTCAATGCCGACCCCAGAACAGTCAAAAGGAGCTTCATGACGGCCAACGCCCATTCAAGCCCGCACACGGACCTGCAGCCCGGCTTTATGGTCATCCAGGGAAATCGCCTGGAGTCGCTGCGGCAGCTTCTGGTGCAGTGGACCCGTCAATACCCGCTGAAACCGCTGGAAAACGAACTTATCCTGGTTCAGAGCAACGGCATAGCCCAATGGCTCAAACTGGCACTGGCCGCCGATTACAACCCTCACCCGGCGCCTGACGAACAGGCCCTCAGCGGCCTCGGTATTGCAGCGGCACTGGATGTACGCCTGCCCGGGCGCTTCCTCTGGCAGGCCTACCGCGCAGTTCTGGGGCACGACCTGCCGGACAGTTCGCCTTTTGACAAGGCACCACTCACCTGGCGCCTGATGCGACTGTTGCCAGAACTTCTGGATCAACCACACTTCGAGCCCCTGAAACAGTTTCTGGCGAACGACGACAGCCAGCGCAAACGCCATCAACTGGCGGAACAACTGGCGGACCTGCTGGATCAATATCAGGTGTACCGTTCCGACTGGCTCGCCGACTGGAGTGACGGCCGAGACCGTCTGGCCGACCCGGGACAACCCGAACAGGCCTGGCCGCCGGTGCCCGCGGACCAGCTATGGCAGCCCGAATTATGGCGGCAAGTCATGGCCGATATCGATCAATACTACACCGGCGAGGACACCCGAAGTCGTGCCCAGGTGCACGCGGACTTCATGGCGGCGGCGCGCTCGCTCACACCGCACAATCGACCGGCGGCACTGCCGCGACGCATTACGGTATTCGGCATTTCCTCCCTGCCCCAGCAGACGCTGGATGTGCTGTCTGCCCTGTCGGGCTGCACTCAGGTGCTGTTGTGTGCACACAACCCCTGTCAGCACTATTGGGGTGATATCATAGAAGGCCGCCACCTGTTTCGTCAGGCCTATCGCCGTCAGGCCCGCAAGCCCGGCATAGAAGAGCTCGATCTTGCCGATGCCCTCAGTCTGCACCTGAACGCTCACCCGCTGCTGGCAGCCTGGGGCCGCCAGGGCCGTGATTACATTCGTCTGCTTGACCAGCACGACGAGCGCCAGCAGTACGAAGGCCTGTTTGACCAGCAGAACCTGGCCGTGGACCTGTTCGAACGCCCGGCCACTGACCATCTGCTCGGCCAGTTGCAGGACGACATTCTCAATCTGCGCCCCTTGCCGGAAACTCGCGAGACCTGGCCTGGCGTTGACCCCGACCGGGACCAGAGCATGGTCTTCCATTGCGCCCACAGCCCGCAGCGAGAAGTAGATATCCTGCACGACCAGCTGCGCGCCGCCTTTGATCAGGACCCAACCCTGCGCCCGCGTGACATTCTGGTCATGGTGCCGGACATTGACGTGTACGCACCGCACATTCGCGCCGTCTTCGGCCAGATCAGCCGACAGGACGAACGCTTTATACCCTTCACCCTGTCCGACCAGGGCCAGCGCCATCAGAACCCCCTGGTGATCGCCCTGGAAGCTCTATTGCAGGCCGACCAGACCCGTTTTTCAGTCTCCGATCTCCTTGACCTGCTGGATGTACCCGCCCTGCGTGCTCGCTTCAACCTGAACGAAAATCAGGTGGAGCAACTGCAACACTGGATACAGGGGGCCAATATCCGCTGGGGCCTGCACGCCCACCACCGGGACGCCCTGGGACTGGGGGCAGCCGGCGAGCAGAATACCTGGCTGTTCGGGCTGCGGCGCATGCTGCTGGGTTACGCCAGTGACACGCCCTGGCAAGCCATTGAACCCTATGACGAAATAGGCGGTCTGGATGCGGCCCTCGTGGGACCGCTGTCTGATCTGTTGCATGCCCTGGATCACCACTGGCAGGCCCTGAGGCAACTCCGGAATCCCGCAGGGTGGGCATCAGCCGTCAACCAGTTGCGCGACGATCTGTTCGCCCCGCAGACCGATCAGGACACCCGGGTACTGAGCCAACTGGACGACACTCTGGAAGCCTGGCTACAGGCCTGTGAGCAGGCAGGCTTTGACAGCCCCTTGCCCATTACCGTGGTCAGGGAAGCCCTGCTTAGCGACCTGGACCAGCCCGGGCTGACCCAGCGCTTTATGGCCGGCGCCGTCAACTTTGCCACCCTGATGCCTATGCGGGCCATTCCGTTTCGGCGCATCTGCCTGCTGGGCATGAACGACGGCGACTACCCACGTCAGGTTCAGAAATCCGACTTTGACCTGATGCAGCCCGGGGACAACCGGCCGACTCAGGCCCGACCGGGTGATCGTTCCAGACGGGAGGATGACCGCTACCTGTTTCTGGAAGCACTGCTGTCAGCCCGGGAGCAACTCTACATCAGTTGGGTGGCACACAGCATCAAGGACAACAGTGCGCGCCCGCCATCGGTGCTTGTCGGCCAATTGCAGGATCACCTGAATACCGGCTGGGCGTTGGCAGGCCGCAAGGCACAGGAACAGTCGACGGACAACACCCTCACTCGGGCCCTGACCACCCATCATCCGCTGCAGCCGTTCAGCCTGCGGTATTTTACCCGCGATGACAGGTTCGAACATGCAGACCGCATATTCACTTACGCCCGGGAATGGCAGCGGGCCCATGTCGAGGGTGAGCAGGAAGAAGAACAACCGATCACCGTGCCTCTGCCGCACTGGCTGCCAGAGGGCGACCTGACCCTGCGCCAGCTCAGTGATTTTCTGCGCCAGCCCGTGAACAGCTTTTTCCAGACCCGGCTGGGCGTCTGGTTTCGTGACCCGGATGCCGCCCAGGAAGACGATGAACTGTTCGCACTGGACGGCCTGAGCCGCTGGCAACTTCAGCATCAGTTGCTTACCCGGGTTCAGGCCGATATTGATCAGGGCCAGGTGACAGAAGACGCCCGGCTCGGCGAGCATCTTGATGACGCCCTGAAAAGCCTGTTGCGCGCCGGCGATTTACCCCTGCCACCCTTTGACCAAAGCACCGGTGACGAGCTTCTGAGCCCGCTCAGCGGCCCTCTGAGCCTGTACCTGAACCTGCGCCAGGCCTTCCCGGCGCGCGTCGAAGCACAGTCCATCGAATTCAGCCAAGACGCTATCACCCTGCGCGACTGGCTCAACGACATTCGCACCAGTGATTCCGGCGAGCGCGTCCGCCTGGTGCTGCAGGGCAGTCGACTGTATCAGGGCAAGGGCTACAAATGGCATCACCTCATTCGCCAGTGGCCCACGCATCTGGCGGCGCAACTCACCGGGCCGACACGTACCCGACTGCTGGGCCCGGAGACCGATCTGACTCTGGAGCCGCTGCCCGCTGAGCAGGCTCGGACCCTGATACAGGAACTCATGACGCTCTGGCAGACGGGTATGCAGCAACCATTGCCGGCGGCCTGCGAAACCGGTTTTGCCACACTGACCGCCGATGGCAAACCGGCCGCCACCTATGACGGGCGTTTCGGACAAAGCGGCGAAGCCGGGCGCAATCCGGCGCTGGCCCGCTGCTGGCCGGATTACGCCAGTCTCAGCGCGGAGGAACATTTCGAACTGACGCAACAGCAATTGTATCAACCTCTGGTCACACACCTGCTCGGCGAATCAGACAACGCGGAGGGCGCAGCATGAGCCCACCAGCCCACCAGCCCATGGCCCTGGACATTCCGGGTTTTCCACTCCAGGGCAGCCGTCTTATCGAAGCCAGTGCCGGTACCGGCAAGACCTTCACCATCGCCCTGCTGTATGCCCGCCTGATACTCGCCCATGGTCGACCCCTGGACGACGACACGAGCAGCGCCTTTGGGCGCCCGCTGACACCACCGGACATTCTCGTGGTCACCTTTACCGAGGCGGCCACGGAAGAGCTGAAAGACCGTATCCGCGCTCGCCTGGTGGACGCTGCCCATTGCTTCATGGTCTCCCCCGAGCAGGCTCCCGCCGCCAATGGCGACCCTCTGCTCGCACTGCGTGACGACTATGATCCGGCCCAATGGCCCCAATGTGCTCGCCGTCTGCAACTGGCCGCCGAATGGATGGATGAAGCCGCGGTATCCACCATTCACGGCTGGTGCTACCGCATGCTGCGCGAACATGCCTTTGATACCGGCAACCTATTCAACCAGACCCTGGTCACCGATCAGTCGGATCTTATGGCCGAAGTGGTACGGGATTACTGGCGCATCCATTTTTATCCGCTGTCCCCCGCATTCGCCGCCGAAATAGGCCAGGCGCTGGTATCGCCGGATGCCCTGCTCAGCCGCCTGCGTCCCCTGCTGACGCATCCGGACACTCGGCTTACCTACGGCGATGCACCTCTGAGTCCACCGGACAGCCTGCATGACACCCTGAGCGCCCGAGCCACTGTGCGCCAGACTCGACAGGCCAGGGAAGCCACCGCTCGGGATCTCTGGGCGTCCAATCAGGCGGCCCTGCATCAACTGCTGGAGGACTGGCGTCCGCACCTGTACAAGAACCCCTACCGGGCGGATGACGACCAGGCTTTCAGAGACAATCTGGCCGCCATGGATGCCTGGGCCCAGGGCGGCTCGCGACCGGGGCTGCTGAAAAGCCTGGCTACCGGACAGTTCAAACTGAAGAAATCGGCCAAGGGCGAAGAACCGACCCATCCGGCCTTTAATGCCCTGGCCGACCTGCTGACCTGTGAAGAAGCGGACGCCGACGGTGAGGATCGCTTTATCGCAGAACTGCTGGCCCATGCCCGTCAATGGGTGAGCCAGACCCTCGCCAGCCGGCTGCAACAACGCGCCGAACTGGGCTTTGACGACATGTTGCGCGCTCTGGACAACGCCTTGCAGGGCCCCGGTCGCGAGGCACTGGCCCAGCGTATCCGGCAGCAATACCCGGTAGCCATGGTCGACGAGTTTCAGGACACCGACCCGCTGCAATACCGTATTCTGGATGCCGTCTATCGCATTGAAGACAACACGCCGGATACGGCGCTGATCATGATTGGCGACCCCAAGCAGGCCATCTACTCGTTTCGCGGCGCCGACATCCACACCTACCTGAAGGCCCGGGAGGCCACAGCCGGCCGCCACTATACCCTGAGCCGCAACTTCCGCTCTACCCGGCCACTGGTTGAGGCCATCAACGCGTTTTTTCAGCATGCCGAGCAGCAGCTCCAGGGCGCCTTTCGTTACCGCGATGATGCGGGTGACAACCCACTGCCTTTCAATCCGGTAGACGCCCAGGGCAAGCCGGATCAACTGATGCTTCATGGCGAGCCGGCGCAGGCATTCAATGTCTGGCTGCAAGCACCGGACACCGAAGACCAGAAAGGCAATCAGGGCCTCACCCGTCGGGCCTACTACGCTGACATGGCGGCCAGTACTGCCAGCCAGATCGTCGGCTGGCTCAACGACAGTGAGCACTGTGGATTCCGGCAGTCAGATGGCACCCTCACCCCATTGAAACCGGCCGATATCGCCATTCTCGTGCGCAGCCGCGGCGAGGCCGAACACATTCGCACTGCGCTGGCCGATCGCCAATTGCCCAGCGTTTACCTGTCCGATCGCGATTCCGTATTCGATACCCAGCAGGCGCGGGACATGCTGTTCTGGCTGCGCGCCTGCGCCGATCCCGGAAATGAGCAACTTCTGCGCACAGCACTGGCGACGGGCACCCTGAACTGGTCCCTGTCTGATCTGGATACGCTGAACCAGAACGAACTGGCCTGGGAGCAACAGGTTCAGCGTTTTCGTGACTACCGGCGCCTGTGGCGGGAACAGGGGGTGCTGCCCATGCTGCATCGCCTCATGCATGACAACGAACTGCCCCGGCAATGCCTGCAGCGGCCCCAGGGAGAACGGCAACTCACCAACCTGCTGCATCTGGCAGAATGGTTGCAACAGGCCAGCACGCAACTGGACGGCGAGCACGCCCTGATCCGCCAGTTCAGTGATCAGCTCGAGCATAAGGACGACGAGCAGGTGCTGCGCCTGGAAAGCGACGCCGAACTGATCAAGGTGGTTACCATCCACAAATCCAAGGGCCTGGAATACCCCCTGGTGTGCCTCCCCTTCATCAGTACCTGGCGAGAGCTGAACAAGAAGCAGAGCAGTATCAGTCACCGCTTCGAGGGCCAGGCAGCGCTGGAACTGGCGGCCCCGACACTGGCCTCGCAAGCCTGGCAGCAGGCCGATGAGGACCGTCTGAGCGAAGACCTGCGGCTGCTCTATGTGGCGGTCACCCGGGCCAGTCATGCCCTTTGGCTGACCACAGGCCCCCTGGTGGCTGGCAATGGCAAGACCTCCAGCCTGCACAACAGCGCCATGGGTTACGCCCTGGCGGGCGACCAGGGAAAAGGCGTCGATTACCCGGTGCTGGCGTCCCGGCTGTCCGGTCTGCCGAGGCAACTGATTGATCATCGACCACCGCCCGAGCCCACCGATGCCCTGTACCAGGCGCCAGCGAGGCCCGAACTCACGGACGCTCGCGCCGTGAAACGCTCCGCGCTCGAGCGCTGGTGGGTAGCCAGCTACTCGGCGCTGGCCAGTGATGCCGAAGACACGCCGGACGAACCCGAAAGTCCGGCAGAAAGCACGCAGCGTGAGGAACTGAACGAGCTGACTGCCAGCACACAGTCGCCTTCCAATGTGGGGCTGCCCGGTGAGGGCCTGCATCGCTTCCCACGCGGTCCGGAACCCGGGACCTTTCTCCACGGGCTGCTGGAATGGGCCGCAGCTCATGAAACCGCCGACCTGCGCGGGTTTGCGGCGGCCCTGGCGGACCGCGACGCGCGGCGTGACATGCTGATGCGTCGATGCACACTGCGCGGCTGGACGGACTGGGTCGATACTCTGGACACCTGGCTCAGCGAATTTCTGGACACGCCCTGGACAGCCGGCATGCCGTCGACCGTCCCCATGCGCCTGGCGGACCTTCAGCAGCAACAGCCAGAGCTGGAGTTCTGGTTTGAAGCCCATGCCGTCGAGGCCCAGGCCATTGATGATCTGGTGCAGCGCCATACGCTGAATGCTCAGCCGCGCCCGCGCCTGCGACCGCAGCAGCTCAACGGCCTGCTCAAGGGTTTCATCGATCTGGTGTACGAACACGACGGTCAGTACTTTGTGGCCGACTGGAAATCCAACCATCTGGGCATCAATGATCAGGCCTACAGTCAGGCTGCCATGGAACAGGCCGTGCTGCACAAACGCTACGATCTCCAGTACGTCATCTATGTGCTGGCGCTGCATCGCCTGTTGCAGGCCCGCCTCCCCGATTACGACTACGATCGGGACGTCGGCGGTGCCGTTTACGTCTTTCTGCGTGGCCACTGGGCCCCCAGCCAGGGCCTGTTCAGCGACAAACCCCCCTGGGCTCTCATCGACGCGCTGGATCGGCTGTTTCAGAGTGCCACCACAGACACAGAGGTGACTGACTGATGCACACACCGGATCTGTTCGACGAACCTCAGCGCTCCGATTCTCCCAATGCCAGCGGGCACCCGGCGTTGCGGGATGCCGAATCACTGTCCCGTCTGCTGGGCCATTGGGCAGAGCGCGGGTGGCTGCGGCCTCTGGATCACGCGCTGGTCCGGCTGTTTCATGAACAGGTCCCGAAGACGTCGCCTCTGCTGCTTCTGCTGGCCGCCCTGACCAGTCACCAGAACGGTCGCGGGCATGTTTGTCTGGATCTCGCAGCGACCCTCAATCGGCCGGAGCGCGCCCTGTCTCTGCCCCCGGACGACGACAGTCTGGATGCAGCTCCGCCGACGCCCGAGGACGTTCTGGCCGGTGTGTCTCTGGACGACTGCCTGCAGGCACTGGCCGAGCCGAATCTGGTGGCTGACCTGACAACACCGGGCAACGCATCACCCCTGGTCCTGCGCACCGGCGATGAAACGGGCGCGCAGCCATCTGCCCTGTTGTATCTGCGCCGGTATTGGCACTATGAAACCGCCATTCAGAACGCTCTGACAGACCGCCTGGCCCACCCACTGGATCTGCCGGACGAAGCGCTGGCACAAGCGCTCAAAGCCCTCTTCCCGGCACATGAAAAGCCGGGCGATACCACGGACTGGCAGACCATCGCCTGCGCCCTGGCAGCACGCAACCGATTCAGCATCATCACCGGCGGCCCCGGCACCGGCAAAACCACCACCGTGGTAAAATTACTGGCTCTCCTGCAAAGCCTGGCCCTGGCGGACTCCAGGCACAACCACAGGCCCATGCGCATCGCCCTGACAGCACCCACCGGGAAAGCGGCCGCGCGCCTCAATGAAAGCATTGCCGGGCGTGTGGAAAAACTGCCCCTGGATGCATTGCCCGATCCCGAAACCGTGCGCCAGCATATCCCCACTCAAGTGAGTACCCTGCACCGTTTGCTCGGAGCCCGACCGGACAGCCGGCATTTTCGCCATCACGCCGCCAACCCGCTCCATCTCGACCTGGTGGTCGTGGATGAAGCCTCCATGGTGGACATTCAAATGATGGCCCGTCTGCTGGATGCTCTCACCCCGCGAACCCGACTCATCCTGCTTGGAGACAAGGACCAGCTGGCCTCTGTGGAAGCCGGCGCTGTATTGGGTACCCTGTGCCAACGTGCCGACGCCGGGCGGTACCAGCCGGACACCTTTCACTGGCTGACCAGGGTGTCGGCACAGGTGCTGCCGGATGCCTTTCAGAACCCAAAGGGCTCAGCACTGGACCAATGCATCACCATGCTGCGTCAAAGCCACCGTTTTGCCGCCGACAGCGGCATCGGTCAACTGGCACGCCGAGTCAATGACGGTCAGGTGACAGCGGCCCGCCAACTGCTGAAGCAAAGCGACCAGTACCCCGATCTGGCATTGCAGTCGCCTAAAGACGGCCTCAATGCCTGGCTATTGGACGGCTACCGGCATTACTTGGAAGTCATGATCAACAGCGACCCGAGAGACAGTACCCAGCCCCGGCATTTCGATCACTGGGCGAGGCAGGTGCTGGCAGCACACAATGATTTTCAATTGCTGGCCGCTCTGCGCCGTGGCCCCCAGGGTGTGGATGCGCTGAATCAACAGGTGACAGAAGCGCTGGAGCGCGCCGATCTGATCAATGCGGATCACGCCTGGTATCTCGGCCGCCCCGTTATCGTGACGCGCAATGACTACAACCTGAAACTCATGAACGGCGACATCGGTATCACCCTGAGCTATCCGGTGACGGACCCCGACGGGCAAACACACCGCACCCTGCGGGTTGCCTTTCTGGCCGGTGATGGCTCGGATGCGGTGCGCTGGGTACTGCCCAGCCGTCTCCAGCATGTAGAAACCGTTTATGCCATGACGGTACACAAGTCCCAGGGCTCCGAGTTCCGTCACGCGGCGCTCATGGTGCCGGACTACCACAGCCCGGTGCTCACCCGGGAGTTGATCTACACAGGCATTACCCGTGCCCGTTCGCTGTTCACCCTGGTGGAATCATCGCCTGCGGTGCTGGACCGTGCCATTGAATCCCGGGTTCATCGAGTCAGCGGCATGACACTGTGACCGCCGGCCCGGATGCACCGGGCCGATACGCCGCATCCGTTGGTCAGGCTCTTTGTATTAGCCGCGCACTTTGTATTGGCAGGGCACTTTGTAAACGCGCATTTACATAGAAGTTCGAAAATCGGTCGGCTTTAATGACAAAAATGACAAACCGCCCTTTTCAGCACACCTGAATTAGTCGTATTCTGCTCGGCTTTCTGCGCCTCAACTGTTTTGAAGGTTTGTCCCATGTCGTCCGTTGACACTATGCGCTTGATACTGCTGTCCACCCTGTGGGGCATGTCCTTTATCTTCATGCGCGTTGCCGTACCGGAATTCGGTCCCATCCCCCTGATTCTGGTGCGCATGGGTGTGGGCGCTCTCTTGCTGCTGCCGCTCTTGATGACCATCAAGTACATGAAGCTGGTGTGGGAAAACAAAGGTAGCCTGTTCATCGTCGGGCTGGTGAACCATGTCATGCCCTTCTGTCTGCTGGCACTGGCCACCACACAACTGGAGGCCGGTTTCACCTCGCTGATCAACGCCACCACGCCCATATTCACCGCATTGCTCGGCGCCCTGTTTTTCACCACGCCCATCCAGCGCCAGCAATACCTGGGTCTGGCCCTGGCGTTTCTTGGCGTGTATGTGCTGTCGGCCAATCGTCTGGATTTCGCCATTGGCGGTGATGGCTGGTTCATTCTGGCCGCCATGGCCGCTACCTTCTGTTACGGCGTGGCAACCAACTACACCAAGACCCGCCTGTCGCATCTGCCGCCCCGTGTGCTGGCCGCCGGCAGCGTCAACATGTCGGCTCTGATTCTGCTGGTACCGGGCGTGCTGCTCTGGCCGTCCGACCCCATCAGTCCGCTGGCCTGGGGCAACGCTCTGTCGCTGGCAGCACTGAGTACCACAGTGGCATTTCTCATCTATTTCGGATTGATTGCCAGCGCCGGCGCCACAGCCACATCGACGGTCACCTTTCTGGTTCCCGTCAGTGCACTGGTGTGGGGTTGGGTTCTTCTCGGTGAGGTGCTGACACTGCAGGTCATCATCGGCATGGTAATCACCCTTCTGGGTACGGCCATCGCTACCCGGGTATTGCAATTACGTCGACGAATAAAACCCATTTAGGACATCAGGCAAAAACATGGACGCAACACACCAACCGCAACCGGAACAAACCGCCAGCCGCATCACGCAGATGCTCACCGAGTGGAAGAATCTGGCCATGCTGGGCGGCCCCATACTGGTGGCACAACTGGCGCAGATGGCCAATGGTGTCATCGACACCGTCATGGCTGGCAACGCCAGCGCAGAAGACCTGGCCGGTGTCGCCATCGGCAGCAGTCTGTGGTCACCACTGTTTCTGCTGTTCATGGGCACCCTGAGTGCCATGCAGCCCATTATCTCGGGCCACAACGGCGCCGGCCGCCAGCATCGCATCATGCCGGTGACCTGGCAGGGCATCTACATTGCCCTGGGCTCTTCGGTGATCATGATTGCTCTGCTGACCAACGTGGCGCCAGTCATGACGCTCCTGCAGATGGACGACCATACCGCCGAGATTACCACCGGATACCTGGCCGCTTTCTCCTTCGGCGTACCGGCCCTCCTGTTGCTGATGGCCATGCGTGGCCTCACCGACGGACTGGGTCACACTCGGGTCATCATGGTGTTCTCCCTGCTGGCAGCCGGTATCAACCTGCCCCTGAATTATATCTTCATCTACGGCAAGCTCGGTGTGCCCGCCATGGGCGGCGTGGGTTGCGGCTGGGCCACAGCCATCTCCGTCTGGCTGGCCGTGGGGGCGTTGCTTACCTATCTGGGACTGAGCCGGGTTTACGAGCGTTTTCATCTTATCGGTGACTGGCACAAACCTGACTGGGCGGGTATCAGCCGCCTGTTGCGTCTGGGTGTCCCCATTGGCTTTACCATCTTCATAGAAGCCAGCATGTTCGCGGTTATCGCGCTGTTTCTTGCACCTCTCGGCCCCGTGGTCGTGGCCGGACACCAGATCGCCCTGAATGTGGTGTCCGTGGTGTTCATGGTGCCCCTGAGCCTGGGCATGGCATTGACCCTGCGGGTGAGCTTTCTGGTAGGGGCGAAAACACCGGATACGGCCAGGCTACTGGCCCGCTCTTCCCTCTTGCTGTGCCTGGGGATTGCCTCGGTATTCGCGACCCTGTTGTTTGTCGGCAACAGCCTCATCGCCAGTGCCTACACCCAGGACGAAGCCGTGCGTGCAGTCGCTCGCCAGTTGATACTCTTTGCAGCTCTGTTCCAGATTGCCGATGTGATTCAGGTCACCGCCATCAGTGCCCTGCGCGGGTATCGCGACACCCGGGTGCCCATGATGATCATGCTGTTTTCATTCTGGTGTGTTTGTCTGCCGCTGGGCTACACCCTGACCTTCACCGACTGGCTGGTGCCGGCGATGGGAGCAACCGGTTTCTGGATCGGGCTCACGGTGGGTCTGGTGATTGCCAGCATTCTGCTTACAAGCCGACTCTTCCTCTATCGCGCGTCCGTGGAGGACCCCGACGCTGAGCCCGCTACCGCCTAAATGCCAAAGGCCGCGCGCCAGCCGGCGGCCACGGCGATGCCCACGGCAATGGCCAGCAGGGTTTTGCGTGTCACGATCATCACCAGGCTGGTGACCACCAGTGAAACACGGGCCGCCGTATCGCCGTTGACGGCCAGCGGCACCACAATGGCCACCAGCGCCGAGCCGGACATGGCATAGATAAACCGTTCGGCCCGTCGGCCTATGGGCATGCGCGACATCAGCAGCGCCCCGCCAATCCGTGTGACATAGGCCACCAGGCCCATGACCGCAATCACAACAATACTGGTAATAGGGGTCAGCATCATGGGGCGTCCTCCTTGTGCCGGGATTGCGTATCATCGTCATCATCTTTGGCTGCCTGTCGCGCCTTGCGCCTGTCATCACGCTCCGACCACAGCATACCGACCAACCCGCCGGCCAACGCACCCACCAGCACATGACTATTGGGCGGCAGGAACCAGAGGGCCAATACCGTGGCCAGCGCCGCCACCGCCCAGGGCAATATCATGGCCCGCTTGTTGTCGCCGCCCAGAATCATGGCCAGCAGAAAACAGCTCATGATGACGTCCAGTCCATAGCGCTCCGGGTCGTCAAAGCCCGCCCCCAGGCCTACGCCAATGGCCGTGCCCACCATCCAGGCCGACCACAGGGCAATACCACCGCCCAGCAACAGGCCGACATCCCGCGCACCGCGATAATAATCGGTGAGCGACATGGCCCAGTTGGCGTCACTCAGCACGGCCAGCGTTAGATAGCGTTGTTTTTTGGTGGGCAACTCACGCAACCAGGGGTACAGAGACGCCGACATCAACAGGTGCCGTGAATTGATAGCAAAGGTAATCACCACAACGGTGATCAGCGAGATCGGGCTGTGCCAGACCTCAAGCACACCGAATTGCGACGCCCCGGCGAACACCACGGCACTCATCATGAGTATTTCATGGCCCTGCAAACCGGCCTGTAACGCCGCCACACTGAAGGCCAGGCCGAAAATCACCACAAAGAGTGACAGGGGCACCATGCGCCGAAAACCGCCCCAGGTGCCGGCCAGGGTCAGCCGAGTTGTAGCAGCTTCTGCACCGGTGGCATTTGACGGGGACTCAGCATTCGCGGGTTGCGACATAGGGCGTGATCTCTCCATGAACAGGACACATAATCGAGCCTTATACCTTAGCCTATTTATTCCCCTATCTCGGTGTCATGGTGACAAAAAACACGTGGAACCCGGGCCTGCACCGTGTAAAGATGTAATCAGAACGGACTCTGGGCCGGTTACCCGGGTTTGATTGATCCACATTCACCCTCACATAAAAGACAACGCTCATACTTTTGCCGGAGGCACCATGACCCAACAGACCGACATCGCTTCACTGGACATTCAGATCGTATCCGACGTGGTCTGCCCCTGGTGTGTCATCGGCTCACGCCACTTGCTGCTGGCACTGAACGACCTGCGCGATGAACTCCATGCCGACATCACCTGGCAGCCCTTCCAGCTCAACCCGGGCATGCCGCCGGAGGGTGAAAACCTCACCGAGCACATCATGCGCAAGTACGGCTCCAGTGCCGAGGACAGCCAGGCAATGCGCGACCGCCTGACCCAGATGGGCAAAGAGGCCGACTTTCAGTTCAACTTCACACTCGAAAGCCGCACCTTCAACACCTTTGACGCCCATCGCGCCATTCACTGGGCCGCTACCCAAGGCAAACAACACGATTTTGTAGAGGGTTTGTTCCAGGCGTACTTCACCGAGAACCGCAATCCCAGCGATCTGGGCACCCTCACCGAGGTAGCCAATTCACTGGGGCTGGACACAGTGGAACTGGAAGACGTCATGACCAGCGGCCAGTACAGCCAGGAAGTGGAAAAAGCCCTGGAAGCCAGCCAGAACATGGGCATCAGCGGCGTACCCACGGTCATCATCAACCAGAAATACGCCATTACCGGCGGCCAGCCCGTAGACGCCTTCAAAGACGCACTGCGCCAGGTGGCAGCGGAAGAAGCCAACACAGCCTAGGACATCCAGCATGCCATACGTGAACATCAAGGTTACGCGTGAAGACGTCACCCGAGAGCAGAAAGAACAGCTGATTCAGGGCGCTACCCAGTTGCTGGTGGATGTACTGGGCAAGAACCCCAGCACCACCGTCGTGGTCATCGACGAGGTTGATACCGACAACTGGGGTATTGGCGGAGAAACCATCACCGACAGGCGACAGCGCGGCGAATAATCTGACTCTGCTCGACCACCGTACGGACATTACGCTATGCTACTGTAATGAATCCATCGTTGGGGGCCATTTTGACCCACTCAAATGCTGTCACGCTGACCCAACCAGGCCTCTCGGAGTCCGAGCTGTTACTCGCCGTCTCCAGAGCCGCACGTCTGTTGATGAATCACCCTGACTGGCGGGATGCCATGCCGGATTTTCTGGCGGAACTGGGGCGCCACACGGGGTCAAACCGGGTCTGGATGTTCCAGGTGCTGGAGCAAGCCGAAACCTACTACGTTACCGATTACATCCACGAGTGGGTCTCAGATCCCCGCTGGTCCAATATCGCTGACCCCGATCTGCATCAAAAAGTATGGGACCTGACCCAAACCGGCATGTGGGAGCTGTATCAGGCCCGCTGTCGTGGCGAAATGCTGCAGCATCACGTCGACGAGAATAAAGGCAGCTTTCAGTCGATACTCGCCGCCCAGGGAATCCGCTCGATGCTGACCATTCCCATCATTGTCGATAATCAATGGTGGGGCATTCTGGGCTTTGACGACAATGAGACACCCAAGGAATATACCCCGGCCCACCTGGCCGCACTGGAGACCGGCGCGATACTGGTTACCAACGTGATTTTGCGCGAGCGGATGCGCTGGGAAGCTGACCACGATTACCTGACCAGTCTCTATAACCGCCGCTATCTGGTTCGGTTGATGGATCAGGCCATTATCGACGGTCAGGATGGTGGCTTCATCATGCTTGACGCGGACTGGTTGAAGCAGATCAACGACGAACATGGTCATCAGGCCGGTGACCAGGCGCTGGTTCACATTACTTATCTCATGAGGCAAAGTGTCCCGAGCGAGGCCTGTTGCGCTCGTTTCGGCGGGGAAGAATTTGCTATTTGGGTGCCGGATCTGAAGGGTTCAGACCACATAAAAACGATGCAGGCCATTGCAAAAGGACTGCGTCAGACCGTAGTCGACAATCCGCTTGAGTGGGACGGTCGAACGATTCGAATATCCATGAGCCTGGGTGTCGCGTGCAGCCACAACCTGCGCTCATTCGAAGCCCTTATTTCGCTGGCGGATCAGGCCTTGTTCGATGCAAAAGCCCAGGGCCGCAACTGTGTGGTCGTGCGAACCTGAGGCGCACCATTAACCGCAGAACACCCACAATAACCGGCGTGAGTACGCTGACTGAGACTCGTACAGATGACCAGGAGATAACCACTGCTGGTCAACTACTGGTATTCTTTCTCGTTTTCCGACGTTACTGAAAAGTCGTGGAGATGTAGATCGACAAGGCTGTTATATCTTCATCAGTCAGCGAACTGGCGGGGCCTCTCATGAGGGCTGTATTGGATCCTACGGTTTCTCCTTCACGGTATTGGGTCAAGCGGGTGGCGATGTACTCTTCTTCCTGGCCCGTCAGAGAGGGAAAGGCGCCGGAACCACCCCCTGCTCGACCATGGCACTGGGCGCATGATTGCGAATAGATCGACTCTCCCAGCTCAATCTCTTCCGCTTGCACGCTGAAGGCGGCCAACGCCAGCGCAGCGCCTGCCAGAAGGCTGAAACTCTTGGTCATTTTGTGGATACTCCCGAGTCTTTAAATTTTGAATTGAGACGTCACGTCAGCGGCCGCATAGCTTTAGCTTTCGTCGAGCTATGCGGCCTACTCTCTTGCTTGTCGCTTATTGGCGCGGGTAAATGCGGTAGATGTCGCCCTCGTCAATGGCAGCATACAGGTGGCCGTCTGGCCCCATTACCAACGCACGGAAACGGCCGGAGCCCATGGGCAGAGGCATTTCCATGACATCGTGCACCGACAGGCCGTCTTCGGCAATATCAATTACGTCGATGCGCTGTCCAACCGGTGTTCCACCAAAGCCGATGCCCATGAAGCCGACAACCATGCGACCTTCCCAGGCACCCCAATGTGAACCCTCAAGGAATGTAGCAGCCGTCATGCCTTGCGACAACTGGTTATTGTCCCAGGCTGGCGGCAGCGCATCCGGATAGGTTTCAAAGTCCGTCATGGGCATGTATTTAGCGCGCTCCGAGGGTTCCATTGCCTCCATTTGCACCGGCTCATAACCACAGTAGCCATCCGGGCAATCGCCACGTCCAGCCATGTTCGGACGTGGATCCCAGCCGCCATTGCCGCCGGCTACCAGAGCCGTGATTTCATCGGAGTGCCAGGGGCCGTGCTCCGATGCAATGGGCTGGCCCGTCGTCGGATGGAACGTAATGCCCTGCACGTTACGATGGCCGTAAGTGAAGATACGCGAATCGAAACCGTCTGGAGCATTGTTGCCCGCCGCAGCGTTGCCGTCACGATCAATACGGATCACTTTGCCACCCAACAGGGTCGGACTCTGCGGGACGTCGGCCCCATGGATGTCACCCGTGGTCAGATAGAGATAGCCATCCGGCCCGAAGCGAACGCGTCCACCGTTGTGTGCACCCGGACCACCGAAAGGTTGATCACTGGCTTCGGGCTTATAGGGCACGTCTTGGATCAGGTCAGTCCGACCGGAAACACTGACCAGATCTTCGCTCACCTCAAACCGCATCAGTCGATTGGTGCCCGGTGCCGTCATGCTCGATGTCGAGTAGACGTACATGTAACGATTGTCGTCAAACTCGGGATCAACGGCGATACCCATCATCCCGGCCTGCCCTTCACAGAACAGATCATTGGCCACACTGTCATACCCTTCTGATCCATCCATTCCCAACAGGTGATTGATGTTGCCGTCAGGCAACAGCACCGACAGGCCATTACATTTCTCGGTATAGAACATTGTGCCATCTGGCAGGAAAGCCATATCCCAAGGATCAGACAAATCTGACAGAACCGTATTATGACTCAGGGTAGGCGCATCGCCCCCACCCGGCATGGCGGCACAGCCGGCCAGAAACGCACTGGCCACCATTGCCCCCAGTGGCCACATTTTTATTCTTTTCTCGTTCATTAGGTCTACTCTCTATGTACGGTCTATTAAATTGATAGTTATCTTCTCTCCTTGGAGTAATTACTATTAGCTTATTCAAAATCCCTCATTTGAGAATAGACCGAGTCAATGGGAAGTCAAGAAATTCGTACAGGGATAATGTGCAACAAGATGATAAAGTATGCGCGAGCATGACAAACGCCTGGGGCAGCATGTGCTCAGGTATTGTCACACTCATCTAAAGGAGTAGCACTATGACAGAACACAGCCCGACACTGGCCCTCGACGTGGCCGGCCTGAGCAAGCATTTCGGCGCAACCCGTGCTGTTGATGGCGTGGATCTGAAGGTTCGTACCGGCAGTGTGTACGGCCTGCTCGGCCCCAATGGCGCCGGCAAAACCACGACCGTGCGAATGCTGGCGACACTCATCCCGGCCGACGGCGGCCATGCCCGGGTGCTTGGTCTGGACCTGGCCACTGAAGCGGCCAAAGTCCGCGAGCGAATCAGCCTGACCGGGCAGTTCGCCTCGGTGGATGAAGACCTCACGGGACGCGAGAATCTCAGGTTACTGGCTCGCCTTTTGGGCTTTCGCGGTCGTGACAGCAAGGCACAGGCACTGAACACCAAGCCCGAACCCAACACTCGGCCGGCCTAGAACAGTGTGCAGCAGGACGCTCTGGCGCAACTAATGGCGGATCGGACACGACCTGCCCGGTCTGGTGTCGAACCTTCTGGCCTTCGGCTGGCGAGCCCTGCTGAAGATCAAACACGTGCCGGAGCAGTTGTTTGATGTGCTGGTCACGCCCATCATGTTTACCGTCATGTTCACCTACCTGTTTGGTGGTGCAGTGGCAGGCTCACCCGACGCCTATCTGAATTTCCTCCTCCCCGGGATTCTGGCACAGGATACTGCCGGTCGAGTCATCAGTGCGGTCGGCGAAGTATCGGCGTTCGATTCTTCAGATCAGGAGCGCACTCTGGGGCGTGGAGACAACGTCTATGTGGGTGATCGCCTGACCACATCGGCCGAGGGCCGGGCACAGATACGTTTTGTCGACCAGGGGCTGGTGGATCTGCGCCCTGACTCCGTATTCGAAGTGGTTGAGTACCAGGAATCGGCGGACCAGGAGTCCGGTACCGTCGCCATGGAACTCACCACCGGCGCACTGCGCACAATTACCGGCCGTATCGGCCACCGCTCAGATGACGAGTATGAGATGAATACCGATGTCGCCACCATGGGCATTCGAGGCACGGACTATTCACTTCAACTGTGCACTCAGGACTGTGCTGATAGCGGATACCCGGAAGGTCTGTATGGCCGAGTCGATGACGGCATAGTAACGGTCACCAACCAGGCAGGCATGGGTGAGTTCACGGCCAATCAGTATTTCAGAGTGACCGGTGAAGCCTTCATGCCTGAGCAGTTGACCACGCCACCTGCCAACGTGCTTGATGGCAACGAAGACGGCAACCCGGCCAGCAACGGGCAGGGGCCGAACCAGGGCGCGGGCCCGCCGGACTGGGCGCGTGGCGACGGGCCACCTGAATGGGCCCGTGGTGGCGGCCCCCCCGGAGTGGGCTGGCCGTGGCGGCCCGCCTGAAGACATCCCTGGCGGCGGACCGCCTGAAATCAATCCGGGACGTGGAGGCGGACCGAACAACGACCCCGGTTCAGGACCACCGGAATGGGCGGGACCACCGGATTGACCGGGGACGGTGGACGATGAACGGTAGACGGTCGACGGTCGACGGTCGACGGTCGACGGTCGACGGTAGACCGTCGTCTGTCTTCTGTCGACCGTCAACTGCTAACCGTCTTCTGTCGACCGTCAACAGTCTACTGAATGCCGTTTCCGGTCTGGGCTTTTGTCGCGATTTCCCCTAAAATGCTGCCGTTGGCTTTTACGGTCAGCAGCGTTCTCAGGGCGGGGTGCAATTCCCCACCGGCGGTATCTGTTGTGTCTGGCCCATCCAAACGGTAGCAACAGGAGCCCGCGAGCGCTCAGGGCCTGTCTTTCAGGGCCTGAGGTCAGCAGATCCGGTGAGACGCCGGAGCCGACGGTAACAGTCCGGATGAAAGAGATCGCGACCTTCACGACTGCTGGCATGGTTCAAGGACCATGGCAGTCGCTTGTTCGCGCGCCCTGATTCTGACCCCGTTATCAATTGAGGCAACCGATGAATCAGACGTCTTCCCCCTATTCCAATGCCCGCATTGCCATTGTATCGGCCGCCTGGCACGCCGACATTGTTGGTCAGGCGCGGGAATCCATCATCAGTGAGCTTCAATACAATTCCACTGGCCCGAGCATGACGGTGGAAGAATACGATGTGCCCGGTGCCTATGAAATTCCCTTGCATGCCAAGTTGCTGGCCCAAAGTGGTCGGTTTGATGCCATTATCGGCTGTGGGCTGGTGGTCGACGGCGGCATTTACCGCCACGATTTTGTGGGCCAGGCGGTGATTGATGGCCTGATGCGGGTTCAACTGGATACCGAGATACCCGTGTTCAGCGTGGTGCTCACCCCGCACCAGTTCCATGAGACGGAAGAACACCGGCAGTTTTTCACCGATCACTTTGTAAAAAAGGGCATTGAAGCCGCCCGGGCCTGCCAGCAGACACTCACCAGTCTGCGCAGCCTCAAAGGCTGAATGAAGACCGTTCCGTTTCAGGCACTGGTGTGCCCGCTCGACGGTGCCCCGTTGCAGCTCTCGGGCAACAGTTGGCAATGTACGCAGGGGCACAGTTTTGACCGTGCAAAGCAAGGCTATGTGAACCTGCTGCCGGTACAGAACAAGCGCTCCCGTGACCCCGGAGACAGCAAAGCCATGGTGGCCGCGCGGCAGCGCTTTCTCGATACAGGCGCCTACCAGCCTCTGGCCGACGCCATGGCCGATGCGATACTGCCTTCGGCCGACGATATGGCTCCGGCCCAGCTGGCCTGCCTTGATGCCGGCAGTGGTGAAGGGTATTACCTGCGCCAATTGGCCGACCGTGCAGACAATGAGACCGGCAACCCGGGCGAACTGGCATTGCTCGGGCTCGATATCTCAAAATGGGCCATTCTCTCGGCAGCCAGACAGGACAAGCGCCCTGCCTGGGTGGTGGGCACCAATGCCCGCCTGCCGGTTCAGGACCATTCTCTGGACTGGGTGCTGTGCGTATTCGGTTTTCCGGTCTACCCGGAGTATGCGCGGGTGCTCAAGCCCGGCGGTAAACTGCTGCAGGCCGACCCGGGTCCCGAGCACCTTAAGGCTCTGCGCTCGGTCATTTATCCCACGCTGTCGACGGCCCAGGATGACATGGAGACCAAGGCCGACCCGGCAGGCTTTCAAACCCTGAGCACACAGTCTCTGAGCTTTCCCTTCCACCTCGACAGCCAGGCAGCCATCGCCGACCTGTTGACCATGACACCCCATGGCTACCGGGCCAGCGAACAGGGCCGGAACGCTCTGGCGGCATTGACGCAGCTGAATGACACCGCCAATGTTACACTGAAGGTATTGCAAAGGATTTAAGGAGCCCGGCCATGGCCATGGATCACCGTTACGACTTCAGCACGCCCATTGATCGACGTGGACTGGCCAGCAAGAAATGGCAGCAGTATGAACAGTCTGATGTCATCCCCATGTGGGTGGCGGACATGGACATCGCCGCCCCGCCCTGTGTGCAGAACGCTCTGGATACGGTAGTGAACCGAGGTGTATTGGGTTATGGCACCGTCACACCGGAACTGAACACGCTCTTTCTCAACTGGTGTCAGGACCAGTACGGGTGGCAGCCGGAAGCGGAATGGCTGATCTGGCTACCAGGCGTTGTGCCGGGCATTCATCATGCGATGGAAGCCTGGTTGAAACCCGGAGACGGGCTGGCCATTCAGACTCCGGTGTATCCGCCCATTCGTCAGCTGGGTGCGGTGCGCAAACGGCCGATTCAGGTACTGGGGTTCCCGGACCTGGCCCCCGGTAAGGCGCCGTCACTGGGCACGGAAACCCTGTCGGAAGACCTCAATGATCAAACCCGCGCACTGGTGCTGTGCAACCCGCAAAATCCGCTGGGCCGCGCCTATTCATCCGAGGAACTGGCCGAAGTGGCCGAAGCCGCCCGCCAGCACGATGCTCTGGTGATCAGTGATGAGATCTGGGCGGATCTGATTCTCAAGCCCGGCGTGCGTCACATACCCTTTGCCTCGGTTAACGAAGACGCGGCCCAGCGTTCCATTACCCTGATGGCAGCCAGTAAAACCTTCAACATCGCTGGCCTAACCAGCGCTGTGGCTATTGTACCCAACCCCACGCTGCGCCAGTCCCTGCTAAAGCAATTGAGGGGCCTGAGCCCTGAACCCAGTTACCTGGGCCTGATTGCTACCCAGGCGGCCTGGGGTCAGGGAGGCCCCTGGCTCAGCGAACTCAAGGGACATCTCAACGGTAACCTGGATCGAGTCGAACAATGGGTCGCCGAGCATCCGGGCGTCGAGTGGTCACGGCCCGAGGCAACCTTTGTGGTCTGGCTGGACGTGCGTTCGCTCGGACTGGACGACCCGACTCACGCATTCCTGGACGCAGGCGTCGCCCTCTCGGACGGCGCAGCCTTTGGCGGCCCGGGCTTTGTACGGCTGAATATCGGCTGCCCGGTAGCTCAGCTGGAGGCCGCATTACAGCGCATGAGCAGGGTCTGCCGCTAGTTCTGATTGAGCCGACAGGTCCGCCACCAGGCAATCTGACTGGTTTCCAGTTCATGGCTTACGTAGTGCTGCCCTACCCAGAGGGTGAGTGCCACCAGCAGGGCGACCACGACCAGCATGAGCCCACCGTCGATGTCCAGGCCTGTTTGATACCAGTTGAGCAGTGACAAGAGTACGAACCAGCTCCCCATCAGGACTAGCCCGGCCATGATCAGCACCGCCATGACGGGTACCAGCACATGGCGCAGCCCGAAAAACGCCCAATCCAGCACCGTCACACAGCGCCTCACCAGGGGTCGACGACTCAGATCACTGGCGCGCAACCGGTCGGCTCCATGGCCGCCAAAGGTAAAAAGGGCCAGCACAGCCAGCATGAGGCACATGGCTCCGATGGCGCCATCCCGCTGAAACAGGCTTAACATCAGCACCAGAGTCACCACCGCCATGAGTGCGATGCCAGTCCGGGATACGGCGCGAATGCGCGGTCGACTGTCCAGCAGGCGATCAATGAGAGGATGCTGGTACCGGGTGTTGCCCCGCCCACGGTGGATGCCGTAAAACACCAGGGTAAAATCCTGTTCCGGCAGATCGCTGTAGGTCCGCTCCAGCCGTCGCCAGCCAAACAGCCGGTCGAGCCGGGCCAGGTCCTCGCCGGGCAAGGTCAGGTCCGGACCCAGCAGCGTCCAGCGGCTGAGAGTGTGTTCAGCCAACCAGGACAGCACCGGGTAGCGCAACGCCGCGATATTGTCCAGATCCAGCAGGGCCGGATGGGCCTCCAACCGGTCCAGGCAGGTCTTGTCGCGAAAACCGCTGTTTTTCCAGGCTTCCAGCAGGCCGATCAGGTCGGTCAGCGCATCGGTCAGGTCGCCGGGCTCGGGCGTGGGATCGATCACCGACATCTGCTCGGGCGGCTCCCGTCTGCGCCCGGATGCCCAACTCACGGTTGCCCTGTCTTGTGCTGGCCTGTTGCTATGCACAAGTTACAGAGCCGGACCTTATTGATCAAATAATCCGCTCAACGGGAGGCCAGATAGCGCAGCAATTCGTCGTACTGATGCGGTTTGTCATGGCCGAACAGCGGATCAAGCTGGGCGTCCACCTGAGCTGCAATCTTGTCGCTGTCTTCCTGGCTCAGGGCTTCAATGGCCTTGAAGACAGTCGCCTCTTCATTGCGGATATGGCTGCGCTGATGGTCCAGGAACCGGTCCAGAGCCTCGCGCAGGGTCTCCAGTGATGTGGGGTTGCCCACATTGATGCCGTTGATCAACTGGCGCACATCATCGCTGCCGTGCTCCAGGTCGACGTGCTCACCCCGAATGCGCGCTATATGGTCCGGATTACCCTGGTTTTGTGCCAGCAGATGGTCAAACGCGGCTTCTTCCAGGGGATGATGGAAGAACTCGGGGTAATCATGAATGTAATCCATGATTTCCAATATCAGCGTCATGTTGGGCTCGGTTTCCGGGTCTTCGGTTTCGGTATCGTAACGACCGATTTCCTGCTCCAGCACATCCAGAACGCGGGTCAGATTTTTATGGTCTTCTACAAGTTGCTGATAGATGTGTGTCATGGCGACTTACTCCTCTGCGACAGCGAACGGACTGGCTTACCGGACAACGGTCACCGGGCATTTGGCATGATGCACCAGGCTCTGACTCACACTGCCCAGCAAAATACCCTTGAAAGTGGACAGGCCTCGGCTGCCTACAACGATCATGGGGTTCTCTACTGTCTCGGCGTGCTCCAGAATGCCCTCGGCCGGGTGTCCGGACACCATGATCTCATCCACCTGAAGGTCCGGATGGTCGGCCAATAGCGCCTTCGCATCGTCAAATACCTTGCGGGAAGTTTTCTGCCGCAGCTCCTCGAAGGCTTCAGGGTTCATGTACTTGCGCTGAGCTTCTGTCGGTGCTTCGCTCAGCGGGCCGAACATCTCGACGCCGTCATGCGGGAACGCATACACCAGGTTGATGGGCAGATTCATGGCAGAAGCCATGGTTGCAGCCAGATTTAGCGCTGTGTGGGCGCCCGCTGAACTGTCTACTGGCACCAGGATGCGGTCTACGGTCGTTGTTTTCATGATGTCCTCCTGCACGGGCATCCGGAATAACGCCCGTTGTTGCGACTGTTATTTCAGCTTAAACCAGGTGACAGGATGGGTATTGATGCAGATCAAGTTTTCGACGGATCAAGGCCTGGCCAGCGACGCAGTATACTGGGCAAACAGGTGTTGAGGAGCCATGGGTCGGGCGAGCAGAAAGCCCTGCCCTATTTCGCATCCCACACGCATCAGAAAGTCACGATGCTTTTCGTGTTCGATGCCTTCTGCCACAAGATCGAGCTCCAGGGCGTGGGCCATGGCGACAATGGCTCCGATGATCGACTCGTTGGCGGTCGAGGTGCCAATGTCCCGGACAAAAGACTGGTCGATTTTCAGAATATGCAGGGGAAGGCTGCGCAGGTACAGAAGATTGGAGTAACCTGTGCCGAAATCATCAATGGCTATCCGCACTCCCAGTTTATGCAGGCCGTTCAGCAGGGAAATAGAGCGCTCCGGCACCCGCATGAGCATGGATTCGGTGAGTTCCAGCACCAACCGCGAAGGTGCCAGACCCGATTCATCCAGAGCCGTTCGGGTGCGCTCGATCAGGCCGTCCTGCTCCAACTCCACGGCGGCGATTTTCACTGACAGATGCGG
>LFIK01000171.1_pt1 | contig 44640 bp, 42 predicted proteins | sample 643401 | NCBI WGS metagenome assembly LFIK01 (sample SAMN03777447, study PRJNA286221) | soda lake metagenome | biome: soda lake; feature: Kulunda steppe; material: water; isolation source: sample T5-Br brine of Lake Tanatar-5 | place: Russia: Kulunda steppe | collected 2010-07
GGGCGAGGACGCCCAAGTTGACGACTTCCGTGAACGGACCGGCATAACTGAAACGCGACTCCGGGAAATCCCAGGGTTTCTCGCCGCGGCAAGCCATGAACCATTCTTCCGGATGACCGGGGGAGGGCTCGACGAGCAGCTCCGGACGCCCGATTTCGATCCGCTTTTCGTCGGGAATGATTCGCGGGCTTTCGCCGTAGTCGCCGGTGGCGAGGATGGTGGCTTTGGTCCCACGAATCAGGAAGCCGGAGTTCGGGAGCTGCTGGCCTTCCGACAATTCCTCCGTACGTTCCGGCTTGAGGCCACCGGAGTACCAGTACAACGGGAACCCGCGCGCGCCTTCGGCTGCCGGGAAATTGAGGCGGATGATGGATTCCGTGGGGAAAGCTTCGCCATTGAACCCGGTGGTTTTTACCATTTCGATGGATTCGGGCTGACGCGGGAACAAAGTCCAGTACAATCCGTCCATGGTGTGGCAGGCCATGTCGCCGAGCGCCCCGCCTCCAAAATCCCACCAGCCGCGCCAATTAAAGGGGTGGTAAATGCCACGTTCCTGCTCTTCATTCTCTTTATTCCCTGTATGAATGAAGGAACGCATCGGTGCGGGGCCGACCCAGACGTCCCAGTCGAGTTCCGCCGGCACCGGCGCTTCTCCTTTCGGGCGCTCCATGCCTTGGGGCCAGACCGGTCGGTTGGTCCAGCAGTGGGTTTCAAGGATCTCCCCAATCGCACCGCTCTTGACCCAACTGTACGTCATTCGGTTGCCGAGATTCGCGTGGCCTTGGTTCCCCATCTGGGTGGCGAGCTGCTTGCCGGCAGCCAGTTCGGTAAGCCTCCGGGCTTCACCAATTGTGTGGGTGAGCGGTTTTTCGGTAAAACAATGCTTGCCATGCTGCAACGCAAGCACGGTCGCCGGGTAGTGATGGTGATCTGGAGTCGCGACCATCACGGCATCGAACTCCGAACGCATCGTATCGAACATCTTGCGGTAATCCTGAAATCCCGCCGCGTCGGGCCAGCGACTGGTCACGTTGTCGGTTCGCCGGGTGTCGACATCCGCATAACAAGGGCACACCGCGCCCAAACGCTCGATGTTTCCCGTATGGCGTCCTCCGATCCCGCCGACCCCAATAACCGCCACCCGCAGCGCGGGACCGTTGTTCGCTGCCCAACTCTTCGGCGCAATGAAGGGAAACGCCAATGTGGCCGCACCAGCTCCGGCCATACGAGTGATGAAATGACGCCGGTTCATGCTCTTTTTCGAGTTCTTCATAGGATCAGATTGATATGATGATTGTTTTCGCTCGTTGAGATAAGGTTCGCGGCCCGCCTTGACGACGGACCGACGCAGTCGCGATATTAGTATCTTAGCAGGATGTTGAAAAGTAGGGCATTTCCGAAATCAGCCTCCCACATACTTCCCGCAGTGGGTGATTGCTCTCCACCAACTCCTCCAAGTTCACCAAATACGCCTGTGGTTTCGCTCTGCCTCTCATGCCTTAATTACATTGTACGTTTCGCCAAATATCAGGCGGATTTTTTTCAACAGCCTGTTACTGTCGGCTTTCATTCCCGATACGCAATCGCCCATTGTCGTCGAGCCTATCAATCGCCCAAAGTAGTCCGCGAGAGACAAAATCAAGGTACACGTGGTGAGCCATCGTTTCGTTGTGGTGCCCAATGGTGGTACCGAAAACGCGAACTCCTTCGTATTCGTTCGTCCAGATGACGACGTGATTTTGCTCGGTGTCCTGGCCGTACGCCTGGGCCAAAGGTGTCGCTGTAGGATAGATTTCGGCAATCTCATACAACTCACCTTGCGGAGTCTGCCAGCCATCTTCAGGAAAGCCTGCCATGATCGGATGTTCGCCTTCAATCACTTCGACGAAGAACGGACGTGGCGCTTCGTGACGGTGGCTGCGGACCCCACCGAACTCAAACCATTTCGTCGTATCGGCACGAAAGCTATGAATTGCACAGTGTATAAAAACGGCGGGAATATTCAGGTGAGTGTGCATCGCGACGATTTCGTCGACATCCGAGGCTTCCCCGACCAAAATGCAGAAGTTGTAAACCACGACGTCGAATCCCTTTGCCCAATTGTCCCGTTCGAAACGTACAGGCCATTGTTCGCGACTCTCCGCAAATTCAACAGTCCAGTCTATCCTTAGCCGACTTCCAAGCCCCTCGGTAATTATGGCCTCCTGCGACTCATAGTCATGCCAGCCTCCCCCGGTGACATACAATGCCTTGATCGGATCCGCTTGCTCAACTGCACGGGCATCATTGGAAAACGACGACAACATAACTGCTCCCAGACCCAGGACCAGGGCGCCTCGCACAAGGAAAAAGGTCAAGGGAATGAATAACGACTTTTGACTCTTTGCACTGTTCATCTTCCTGTGTACCCCGGATTCGGTTTGGGATCCTGCGCGTCGACCGCTCGCCGGCGCTCCTCGATCATGACCCGCATTTCGTTAGCCTTATCGGGGAGTTTCTCACTAAGATCATTTTGCTCGCCAAGATCCTCGGCAAGGTTGTATAGCTCGATTCGGTCATCTTCGTAAAAGTGGATTGCCCGCCAATCGCCTTTACGGACCGCAGTATGAGGCGTGGCACCCTCCGGATGGTAGTGCGGGTAGTGCCAATAAAGCGCGTCACGATCAAGCGAGACGGAGGGATCTTCAAAAAGGGGCACAAGAGAGATACCGTCCACTTTCACCATTTTTTCATGCTCTAATGAGACGCCCGCCACTTCGAGGAGAGTAGGAAAGAAATCGTGAGTGATAACCGGCTCGTGAGAGACCCCCCCAGCCTCGACTCCGCCGCCAGGCCACCGTACTATTGTCGGAACACGAACGCCGCCTTCGTAGGCAGTAGCCTTTCCTCTGCGCAAAGGGGCGTTGCTTGTCGGATCGCCACGACCTCCTCGGTCGAGACCGCCATTGTCCGAAGTGAAGATGATCAATGTGTTATCGTCCAGACCGAGCTCCTCCAGTTTCGCATGCACCCGGCCGACCGAACGGTCCAAGGATTCGACCATGGCGGCGTACTCCGGATTAGTATGCAGGAAATCCCCACCATCTGCGAGTTTTTCCCTGTATTTATGAACCAGATCCGGTCTTCCCTGGATCGGCGTATGAACCTGGTAGTATGAGAAGAGAATGAAGAACGGCTCATCCCTCCACTTCTGGATCATCCGCTCGGCGTAATTCGTTTTCATGTCGGTCAAATACTGTCCTTTCGTTTCCTCAGCCGGTGGAAAATTCGCCAAGCTTTCTTTAAAGCGGCCTCCTCGACGGTAATCCCAAAAGAACGTACCGGGATTGCCGAACTGATTGCCGCCAATATTCACTTCGAACCCACGGTTCTGCGGGTAGTACGGCTCGATCAATTCGGGATCGTTGGTTGACGGCGCGAGGTGCCATTTTCCGATGAGCGCAGTCCGGTAACCGGCTTCCAGCATGTGGTCCGCGATAGTTTTGTGATCAAGCTCCAACTTTTTTGTGAAGTCGGGCGGTTGCAGCGGATACCGAGATCGGCGATCTTCGTTCCAGTGGTCCCACCAACCGCTAATCCAATCCGTCACCCGATGTCTCTCAGGAGCCATTCCGGTCATCAACGATGCCCTGGTAGGCGAACAGACTGTCGACGATGAATACCCATCGGTAAAGAGGAGCCCCTCGTGCGCCAGACGGTCTATGTTCGGGGTTTCATATAGGTCCGATCCGGTTACTCCGGTGTCCACCCATCCCAAATCATCAACAAAGAATATAACAACATTCGGCTGCTCCGTGCCCACCGTCTGCAAGGCGCCCCCCATTAGAAGAGATATTGTCAAGGCTCCAACAGATACCTTGCTTCGCCTATATTCTTTTCCACGTCTTTTTGACTTATTCATATATAAACCAATCACAATAAAATTATATTCAAGCTGATTCCTGTTTCCAAATTACTCGATAAAATAGTTCCAACCCAATTCGCTTCTCTTGATCGAAGAATTTATCAAGAGAGAATAAATTCGACCTGAATTCGTTCTCTGAGTTGCGCTAAGTTGGCGGTTTAGCCTTCGAGGTTCCAGCCTTTGCGATATTCCTTGCTGAGCAGGGCATTCGCGACCGGATCGTTTGTCACTTTGCCTTTTGCGCCATCGTAGCTGATCTCCTCGCCCACGCGGTAAGCGACGAGGCCCAGAATCAACTGCTCGATCATATTGGCGCTGTATTCAAAATCACAGGCAGTGGAACGGCTGGGATCCTTGCACGCTTCGATCCATTGCCTTTGAAAGTGGCCCAACTGCGGCAACACGTCTTCTTCCCTCCTCGGCTCGTAATAAGTCATGTCCGCATCGTCCCCGTAAGGAATCACAAGTCGCGAATCGAAATCAGCAATCAGAAAACCCCGTGATCCGCGATACATTGAACCGTGTCCAATTCTGTTCAGATCGATGTACGGCCGCGGAGAGCGAGGCATGAGGCCGCCTTGGTGCCAGCTTACCCTGATCGGCCCGCGCCAATCGTTGGCGGGGTGTTCGAAGTGCGACTCGCATTCGACGGGCGTCACCTCGGGGTTGAACGGCTCGCCACTGGCTCGTACGGTGGTAGGCAGATCCGCTTCAATTACCTTCCACACATGATCCATCACATGACTTCCCATATCGCCGATCTGCCCAATTCCGAAATCCCAGTACATATTCCAATTCAGGCAGTTAAAGCCAGGACGCTCCTCCGCGAAATAGTCTGGGTTGTAGGGATGCTCTGGGGCAGGCCCGAGCCAGAGATCCCAGTGCAGGTGGTTTGGCGGATCGCCTGCGGCGGGGAGGTAACCATCGCGGCGGATCTGCCGGTTGCCCCATGAAAACACTGACTGAAGATCGCCGATCGCTCCGTCGCGGATCAGCTCGTAGATCCGGTTCAGGTTCGGCTGGGCGTGACGCTGCATGCCGACCTGCGTGGCGAGTTTGCCCTTCTTCGTCAGCCACTTGTCACGTACCAAACGGGCTTCGGCCACGGTAATGGCCAACGGCTTCTCACAATAAACGTGCAGATCCCGATTCAACGCCCAGTTGGCGATGAACGCGTGAGTGTGATCCGGCGTGCAAATCACCACCGCGTCCAAATCCTTTTGATCCAGACATTTTCGCCAGTCCACATAGGTTTTGGCCTTCGGAAAACGCTCATGCGCCTTAGCCAAATGGTTTTCATCCACGTCACATAGCGCTACCACATTCTCATTGGCCAAGGTACTATGAAACGCGGTGCCGCGCCCCCACGCCCCGATCAACGCGACGTTGAGCTTGTTGTTCGCGGAGTTGGCAACAGCATGAAGGCTGCGGGGCATCATCGACAGAGCTGCGCCGGCGGCAGCTGTGGCAACAAAGGTACGGCGATTCATCTTCGGCGATTTACGTTGATTCACAGCCGGGCTTGAGTCAAAACCGCATTCCGCGTGAACGTCGTAAGACGATGGTTGCTGGCTCTTCACGGTATTTTGCGCACTTTTACAAAACTGTACTTCTTGGAGAGATTTCATGAAAAATCTTGGTGCCGGAATCGTCGAGGAACCGCAATGACTTTCCCAGAGAAAACAATTCACATCGTTGTAGCAGATCTTTCAAAATTTCACGCACCTCAATATCTACTATAGCAATCGATCGTACTCCACTTATGGAAGTTTCGGCACCTCCATGAGCGTCGGATTCCAGATCCCCGAATTGGTCGGAAGTGAAGTGGCCTGGTTTAGCAAGACACCGGATTCTCTAATTGTTCGATTTATGGTTTAATTGTTGGATATAGCATGCCGAAAGGCTTGACTGATTGCACCCCAATCGGGGTAAAAATTTCGGAGCTACGTGCGAATTCATACAAGAAGGATGATTCGATCATCTCGAACCCGCGTAACCTCGTTTGGTACGAAGCAGATGGACCGCTCCGGCAAAAACCACCAGGGCGGCCGCTACGAGCATTCCTCCCCAGCCGTACCGGTCGTGGAGCACGAACAGGCTCGACGGCACAATGATCAGCAGAGCCAGGCCCATCAGCAGGTTCCAGACAAAACGTCGTCGCCCGCGTGGCATGTCGGAACCAAGCAACCGCTTGTGGTTCATCAGCGCAAAGAACGAAATATAGGCCAGCGGGATCAGGAGAAAGGCAAAGACCGAGGTCGGCACGACCAGCCACGGTTGTCCCGCCCAGAAGAACGCTCCCAGCAGCCCGGTGGCGGGAAACAGCGAACCAATCCGGAACCATTTGCCTTCATGCGGTTTTTTGAGAAATTCACAGAACCCGATCCCTGAAATAACCATCAGCATCACGATGCTGGAAAAGGTCATTCCAAGCACCCCGAGTCCGAAGATGATCTGGGCGAACACCCAGCCCAGAAGCGGCTCAAGCGCGTTGGCAAGGTCGAAGTTGTTGCGGCGCACCAGGGAAGCCGCCAGGTAGCGGTCATAGGTCGTGGTCTGATTGAGCAGGGCGGCTACCCGTTCACCGTGCGCGTCAGCCTCCAGTGTCTCAAGCTCCTCACGAACCGCGCTTGCCTCGTCATCGTTTAGAGCGAGAAGCGCCCGTTCGAGAAGAAGATTTTCGTACAGATTTCGCTGCTGCGAGGACGGTTCGCGAATCTCCGGGGGAACCGTCAATTCCGGCGCGCCGATCTCCCGCCGTACCTCCGCCATTTCCTTACCGTCCATCAGGCCCTGCTGCGGAACACCATGAAACTGGCTGGCGGCCGCAACCACAACGCACGACGTCGCGATCAGGAAGGGAATGAGCATGCCCGTTGCCAGGTCGAACTTGACGAACCCGCGAAACTCCCGCGTCCAGCGTCGGCGCAACAGGGAATAACCGAAAATAAAGGTCATGTTGATCCCCACTGCCGTGGCCGCGGTGGTGACGATCACGCCGCGTTGGTCACTGACGATGATTTCGCGCCAGTACCCCGCGAATTCAGAGGGCAGGTGCCCCAGAAGGGTCTCGAAACCTTCGGCGGGACGGGTCAACATTCCCGGGTTGGGGACAAATCCCCGCAGGATTTCCCCCCAATTCAAGGCGCCCGGCTCGAAGGAAAGCCGAATGACCACGCCGATGAAGGCCAGCACGATAAAGGCCACCATGAGCTTGAGGACAAACTCGAACAGTTTCACACCCAGACCGGGCTTTCCGTAACTCCAGGTGACCCACAGCGCGAGAGCGAAGATCACCGTCACCAGGAGGAGCGTACTCAAGTGATGCGGCAGCGGGCCGGCCTCGCCGAAAACGCCGGGCAGCAGATTTTGCTGAAACACGCCGACCGCAAGAGCGTACTGCGGCATGACCCAGACCATATTGGCGACAAACGCCGCGATCGCCCAGCCCCACCCGAACACCGGATTGACCTCCGTATTGATGGCCTCGAAAGGACGTCGTCCGGTCGAAAGCGTCACGTGGGCAATCGCTGAAAGCATGATAATGCCCAGCAACATCGCCAGCGGTTGCACCCACAGCATTCCCGGACCGGCGAGGACGCCGAGATAAAGGCTTCCGGCAAGCGAGCCACCGCCGAGCGTGATGGCGCTCTGAAGGTACCCGGGCCCCGATAGCGAAACATAGGTGCGTGCCTTGGTCCATCCGCCGGCTTCGTTCGCCGCTTTGAGACGTTCGTGATCCGATGGTACGGACTGTGATTCTGGCGCGGCGCGATTTCCTTCGTTCATTCTGCCTTTAGTTTATTTCGAGATTATCCCAAAAGTGTTGGCGCCCGGACACAGCCGTTCCAGAAGTTCGGCCGAACCGCTCCGGCGCATGAGATCGACGACTTTTTGCTCATCCACCTCCACGCCGAGACCGGGCCCCTGCGCGGGAAAGGCTTTGCCATTCTCTATTTTGAGGTCCTCCTTCAGGACGCTCTCGCACAAAAACTGAGGCACGCCGTTCAAAGCCGCCGGTTTTTTCAGACCATAGGCCGAGTAAATCGCAACCGACGCCGCAAAGCCGATATCCGGATCGGTCAGGCCGCTGCCCAGCCAGATCATATCGCGCTCCAGGAAAAGTTCGATCTGCCGCCGGCACGACCACAAGCCGCCACAGCGCGCCGGTTTCATCGCAACCCCGTCGATCATGCCCAGCGCCGCGAACTCCTCCACTTCCACCGGACCGATGACGCCTTCATCCATCAGGATCGGCAGCGCCCCTTGTTTCTTCAGTTCACGATAGCCTTCGATCCGATTGGGCGGAATCGGAGACTCCAACACGTCGACCCCTTCGTCGGCCAGGGCCGGCGCCGCCTTAAGAGCAGCTTCCAGGGAATATCCGGTGTTGGCGTCGGCCCAGAGAAACGAATCCGGAGCAGCCGCGCGCACCCGGCGCGCCAGTTCGCGGTCGAAGTCCGGATCCGGCCCGACCTTGATATTGAAATCACGGCAACCGGCCTGGCGACCTTCCTCCAGCAGCCGGTCCACATCGCCCAGGTCGACCACGTTCACCGTCCAACTCAGATCCACCGGCTCGCCAGGTTCCAAACCCCACATACGCGCCAGCGATTTTCCACTGAGTTTTCCGGCCAGGTCATGCAGGGCGATATCGATGCCTGAACGCGTGATCGGATTACCCGTGGAAAACCCGTTGGCCACAGCCTGGCTCATGCGTTGGTGCGCGCCTTCGATATCGGTCGGATCGTGACCGATCAACGCCGGCCCGTAATAGTCGTTCAGCAGGACCAGAGCGGTTTCGAACGTTTCATAACTCCACCGGGCGATCGGCACCGACTGGCCCCAGCCTACGGTCCCGTCGTCGGCGGTGACCTTGACGATGATCGCCGGCCGGCCGGCGTTGCCGCTGGCGTCGCTGAAAAATTTGAAAAAAGAGGTCATCCGGTACCGCACCGGAAACAGCTGAATCTCCGCGATCTTCATAAGCTATTCGCAAGGGTTTTCCGTTTGGAAACAGGAAAGCGTTCCCGCATCCCACCCCGACTAGTCATCCGACTGCTTTTCCAGGAATTCGGCAAACCGTTTGTCCACGCCGGCTTCGTCCGCATCGCCACGAAAGACGAATAGCCTATACCGCAACTCCAACGTGTCGCCGGAATCGATGGTATGGCTCCTCTCTCCCGGCCAAGCCGCGCCGAGGAAGCCGTAAAAGCGCAGGGTCCAACTGCTCACCGGGAACCCGGGATTCTCCGGGTGCTGAAAAATCGCCACCCCCGAACGCGGCCCGTTTTCACTCGTTCGGCTGGAGTGGGCCGCCCAGGGACTGGGAGGATCCAACGCGTTGGCATCATCCTCCAAATCCCCGTTCGCTGTTGTGATGACAACATCCGGCCGCCTGCCGTCCATCCGCACGTTAAGTCCGCCATACCCGGCCCCCGTTTGGCCGCGAAGGACGATCGCATCGTCGGTCAGATTCACAAACGTGCCATGAATATCGATAACACGGCCGACCTCATCGGACGAGTGCACGAGGAATCGCACCCGCTCCTCCACCGCCGGGGTCTCGCTTCCCTCGGGTCGCCAAAGGTTCACAGCCTCCAGCCAGGCCCGTTCCTCATCCATCCGCACCTCTTCCCATTCGTGAAACCGCGGTCGCAGTCCTCGCAAATGCCAGACGTCGACCTCCCGGCCCAGCACCGTCATCCGGGGCCATCCGAAGAATACGCCCCGGTGATGCGGATGGTCCGCCGGAAAATCATCCGTGAGAAGGTCGCCATCGAGGCCGTACAAGGGGTGAATGTAGCCGCTTCTCGGAATCCCCTGTTCCGAAGGTTCGATCTCTCCGTGATTGAAGGCAAACACCGGCGCCTCCCCGTCACTCAGAATCAGGCGGTCTTCCGTCTCTTCAAAAGAAAAATTTCCAAGAACGACACCTGCGGAACCGAAACCCGCAAACAAAAAGAGAAGCATTCGTTTCAAAACCATAGGAATAAAAAGATCGATTTTGATCTAACATGCAACCGCAACCGTAGTAAAGCTCATCGTCCCCACCGTAGCATCAGGCCTTCGCCCGATCTCCACCGTAACATCAATCCCATGGCACCGGATTCAAATTACGTAAACCTTTGATGTTTCAGTTGCTGGATTCGTCAAGCTTCATTTTTCAGCGTCGGACAGAAACCTGCGCCCTCGCTACCGGATCATCCTCCGGCCTCAATCAGTACGCGAGCCGCGATGTTCCCGACGTGATTGACGTGCTTGGATTTTCTCTCTACGATGATACACAATCGGATTTGGATATTAACGGCATGCCAGCGCAACACCGCAGAGAGGAATACTTCTACCACCAGTTGGACAACCTGGGGAATTCAACCGGTGACTTGTACGAGCAGGTTGAGGTGGCGGAGTCCATGGGCGGCACCCCGATCGCCGAAGAGAGTGGTTATTATTTCGTCGCCGAAGACCCGGAAGAATTCGAATACGACGATGACGGAAATCTCCTCTCCGACGGGCGCTGGGAGTACACTTGGGACGGAGAAAATCGGCTCATCGAAGTTGAAGAAGTTCGCACCCAGGGTCTAAATGAGATCAACCTGCGGAAACTCAACTTCGTGTACGACGACCAAGGACGGCGGATAGAAACGAAGGAATGGGCATGGATTGATTCCCATCAGCTTTGGATTAATTACCGAACGGTGCGCTTTCTCTACAGTGGATTCAATGTTATCGCCGAACTGAACCAGAGCCTGACTACCCAGAAGACCTATCTTTGGGGCCTCGATGAAGGTGAAATGAACGACTACCGGAACACCGGAGGCTGGAGTTCCATTGGGCGAGCAGCGGGAGGCGTCGGCGGTCTCTTGCTGGTTCGTGATCACAACCAAAATGAAGCCCATTTTGTTCACAGCGACGGAAATGGAAACGTCGTAGCTTTGCTTGACGCCGATGGGAACGGAGAGATATCCGCCATCTATGACTATGACCCGTTCGGGAATCTTATTCGTGTGACCGGAGAAGCCGCAGAACTTAATCCATTCCGCTTCTCGACAAAGTACCAGGACAATTTTACCGATCTGTATTATTACGGCTTCAGATTTTACAGCCCCGGACAAGGGAGGTTCCTGAACAGGGATCCGATTGAGGAAGAGGGCGGATTGAACCTGTATGGGTTTGTCGGGAACGATCCGGTGAATCGAGGGGATTTCTTAGGGCTGTATGACTTAAATTTTGTATACCCGGCCCACAATATTTGGTTTATATCAATGAGTGATCGCCGATGGAGCCCGGGGCAAATACGTGACGTGGAGGCGATTCAAATGCGGGCGAATAGTGGTGCTATTACCTTTGCCTTACAGCTAGAAAGGTATCAAAGTGAAATTCCTGTGTTGTATTGTCCGACAGCGGGTCGGACTGAATTGAAGAGCGTTACCAATCAGGCGATTGATGCTTTGTGGAAAGCTTCGGCCGGACTTTCCTCCCTATCGAAAAGACTCGATGTAAGTAAAGCAAATGATTCTGGAGCTGCGTTAGCGTTCGTTCATTGGGCATGGAGTGATCGCGTATGGCTCAACGAAAGCGGATTTTTTAATCTTCCTTTTCAAGCGCAATCCGGAACATTCTTGCACGAGATAGTCGATCTTGAGGCGGGTGTTACGGGGCGGAACCGTTCTAACAGTAGTATTTACCCTATTATTGCAAAAACCCGGGACTTTCCGCCTTGATTTGAAGGATTCAATTCGCGACCGGATCAGGTGCAAAAGTTCTGGCCGCCCAGATAATACCGGAACTCGGTTTCCGCTGCCTTGTTTTTCTTTAAGGATAACGTCAGCCGCCCATCGGGTCGCACCAAACGCCCGGCTCGGAGGATGAACTTGCGTCGCATTGCCTGGATTCCTTCGAAGATCCAGAGAGGCGCCCGTTTTTCATTGGTTGAACGAAATCGATCGGCGACCCGCATTTGGACCTCCCGGCCAAGATTGTGAGCCATTAGGTTGGCCACAAGAAAGAGGCGGTTGGTCACCCATTTCCTGCCGGGAACATAATCGAGTGCGAGTTGGCTCTTGAGTTCGCCGTAAATGCCTTCGTCATTGCCACGACCTTCGTGAAAACGAACAACTTTCCTGGCTGAATCACCTTTATTGGTGAGTACGACCTTGTATTCGCAATCCGGTTCTCTCGGCTCGAAGAGGTCCAACTGCAACGGAGCCTTACGCTGCTTATGAGTATGCTTTTTGATGAAGAGAAAACGTCCTTTCTCCTCCCATGACTTGGGCCGCCAAAATTGCTCGAAGTACCCGACTCTTTCGCCGGTTCCCCAAAGCGACCACCAGAACCGGCGTCGTTGAATCTTTTCCTTCAAGTCGACGAATCGCTCGAAGGGAACGGAGATAGTGTATTGAACACCAAGCCCTTGAAGAGTCTGCACCATTTCTTCACTGAAAAAAGCGCTGTCGAGACGAACTTCAATTACCGCTGAGGGAAGAACCCGGCGCACTCGCTCCACGCATGAGCGGACAAATCCAACGGCCCCATTCGAATCGTGGACGTTCCCGCTGCGGTGCAGTACCGCCAAAACCTGTCCGGTCTGAGCCACTGTACACATGTTGGGATAATAGCTGCGCACACCCTTTTGCTTACGGTTGAAGCCCACCGCAGTTCCTTCGGCGTGACCCTTGGTGCCGATCACGCTCCCATCAAATCCCAAGGTTATCCTGGGCAACCTCTCTTCTTGAAGGCGTTCTTCGACCAGTGAGCTCGAAAGCTCCTCGATCCTTCGCTCGGCCTTTTCGTCGAACTCTCGCAGATAACGGCTGATCGTGGAAGTGCTCGGCAATAAGTTCATTCCGACCGTCCGTCTGAGCATAGGATCATCCCGATGAAACTCGGCCTCGGACAACCTGCGATAGCCTAGAAGCAAATGGACGATGAGAATCTGAAAGACAGAGCCATGCCGGTACGACTTTGAGCCACGCAGATGCCCGGCGCACCGGTTGAGCCGCTCACGTAAATCCAGAGCATGGAAGAGCTTTTGAAAAACCACCAATCCGCCGAAAGAAGTGATCTCTTGTTCTTCGAATTTAACACTTGGAATGGCGTAAGATTTTGTGTAAACATCCTTACCGCTAACCTTCATTTTCAATGGCCTCCTGTTTCGGGTGTTTTTGTTTTTTCAACTCGAATATATCCCTTTCAGGAGGCCATTTTCAAGGTTTCGTATCCAGATTTTATTCACATTTTTTTGGGACTAGAGGGTTTATAGTGGGAAAGAAGATAACTGGCATCAGAGTGCGTACTTTTATGGAGATGTTTTGCGTCACGGTGGTCCTGGTTCATATCAGAATATGATAAACTACATGGAAGCGAAGCCAGCCAGGGTGATAACGGATTTCAAGGCTAATGGAAATCGTGATAAAGAAGTCATTAGAAGAGACGGCCGCCCGTTATGGAGGGAGGAAGCAAGTCCGTACTGAATACAAGTGAGAATCACCCAGAGGTTTAGCTATGAGTAAAGTGCGGAAATGTTTGATTTTGACTGCAGCTGCCGCATTAACTTTCGCTACCATGGTTTCCCTGTGTATCATCCTTATTGTTTACTTTGATTTTTTTCGGGTAAAAGGTACGGGAGTTCCAATCGAGTTGGATTTGGAAGAAGTGAGAAATGCATCAGAATACAAGGTCGTGCGAACAGGTTGGAGGGAGCTTCCTTCATTCGATGCGGCAAAAGAATTCATGGAAATGCTAGCTGCCGATGAAGAGAAACGAGCGAACTTTTTCGCTGTGGAAGCAAAAGTTGAGGATGGATCGACTGCACGCTTATTTATTCGGGGAACTCAATTCACAACCACATTGCCTTTCATGAGGTTTACGGATAGTGTTTCCTATTCGCCATTTATAATTGTTGAAGTAAACTCAACAATGTATATCTTTGAAGTGGTTGAGGATCGTTCGGCGAGGCTCCGTAAGGACTGAAGAAGGGCCAATATTGGTTTTTTTGGGGCGAACGAAAAGACGTCTCGACCTTTGACTGAACGGCTGGTCGAAAGACAGAGAGTGGGTTGTTGTGAAGAGTCGAGACGTCTTCCGGTTTCCTGGAGACCTGACGTCTTTCAGTTTCCCGGACGTTTTTCAGTTGTAAGTGTCCGGGCAACCACCCCCTTGGCGGCCAGCGCCTGTTTGCGGTAGGCTCGGCTCAGGCTGAGACCGGTTCTTTGACAGTGACAGCGCTTTGCATGTCCGCGTAGGCCTTGGGGGTCATCGAGGCAATCTCACTTGTGGTGGCGTTTGGAAGCCGGTTGAGCGCGTAGCGCAGGTATTCGGCAGGATCAACCCCGTGGCGTTGGCAGCTCAGGATAATCGAGTAGATGATGGCACTTCGCTCGCCGGCCTCGGGATGCCCGATGAACAACCAGTTCTTTTTTCCCTGGGCGCTGGGACGGATTAGGTTTTCGACCAGGTTGTCGTCGATTTCAACATCCCCGTGCTCCAGGAAGGCGCAATGAGCCTCCCAGTTGTTCAGGGCGTAGTAGCATGCCTTGCCGATTCGGGATTTCGGCAACGATTCCCCCTGGAGGCGTTCGAAGATTCGCTTGAGCAGGTTTACCGTGGGCTTGGATTTCTTCTGCCGGGCCTTTCGGGTTTCTTCGGCGTTGAGCTCTTGTTCCTTCCAGCGGCGTTCGCGCAGGTAAAGGTGGCCGATCAGAACGAGGATCCGCGCCACTTCCCGGGGATTCTCCTCCTTGGCCTCCTCGAAGTAGCGCCGGGCGTGGGCCCAGCACCCGATCAGGATCACCCCTGCCACGGCTTGGGCATAGGCAAGGTAGGCGCCGTAGGCATCGCTTTGCAGTCGACCACGGAAGCCCTTGATTGCCATATTGATAGATTCGTGAGTGCGGGTTTTCGACCAAGTAAAGACCACGTCGCCGCCGGGGCGACTTACCGCAACGAAGTAGCCCTGCGAACACTTGCCTTTGGCAAAATCCCTGTCTTGGAAGCGAATCGGCGTATCATCGACTTGAAGATAATCGCCCGAAATCAAATCCGAGTGCATGTAATCGTAAATGGATTTCAACCAAAGCGCGACGATTCGAATCCAGTCGGCCATGGTCTTTCGGGAAAGTTCCACCCCGTAACGCCGGTAAATGCGTTGCTGACGGGCAAGAGGAAGATGATCGAGGTACTTGCAAATGATCACGTAAACCAGAAGGTTCACCGAGACGAAACTTCCTTCGACAGGACGCTTCGGGGCCGCGGCAACCACTGGAGGACGGCTCTTGTCGCCTTTCTTGCGAAACTTGGGCCTGCGGATCTTGCGCCGGTAGAAACGCGGCGGGTCCATATCCACCTCGAAAGTCTCTTCGGCGGCACCGATTTCTTCATAGGCCTGCCGATCGGCCTTCACTTCCTCAGGGAGGATTTCAACGGTCTCCTCGACCGGAAGGTGTTTAAAGGCTTCGGCCGGAGGCTCTCTACGGGCCGCGGGCTTGCGCCGCTTATAAGTGACCTCCTCTTGCTTGGGCGTTTGCTTGGATTCCTCCTCAAACCCCAAAGCGAGCGCGATCTGCTTGGAGTCGATGCGCTCGCTTTTGCTGCCAAAAAAGCGCCTCTTGAACCAGTGAATCTGGGCGCGCAAAAAATCGATTGTCGTGCTCAGCTCATCGACGGTCGAAGAGAGCTTGTTGTTCTCTTCGCGCAGGGTTTCGAGTTCGCGTTGCAACTCTTCGACCGTAGCCATTCTTGGCGTGTGACCTTGAATGGAATCATCCAAATTGTCAATACACGTTTCAAAGAAAAGTTTCTTTTCTTATCGCTCATACCAGGGCCGCAAGCTTCCCTGTTTCAGATCGACCCCGTTTACCAGAAGCAACATCGCTTCCCGGGTCAGTTGCAGTTTGCTTTGATTCCCGGCAGAGCCGCCCGGCCAGGAGAACGTTCCCCGCTCCAACCGTTTCGCGAAAACCCATAGTCCGTTTCCATCCCAGTACAGAAGCTTCAAGCGGGTGCGATTGCGATTGGTAAACAAGAACAAGTCCCCGCGGCGCGGATCTTCCTGCAATTGCTCGGTTGCCACCGCGAACAGCCCGTTAAAGCTTTTGCGCATGTCCACCGGATCCAGGGCAACCCATACCCGAACGCTTGCCGGAAGACTCAGCATGAGCGCCTCCCTTCAAGACGCTCGATCAGACGGGCAAGCTCTTCAACGCTTATCCCCGCCGGAGCCCGCACGCACGTTCCACCAGGCAGTACCACCTCCCAGCCGGCCGCTCCCAGAGAAAGAGACACGGACTCCCAACCGGGTGCTTGTTTTCTCTTGCGCTTGCGCGAAAGCCACGAGAGCAACGTCGAAACCGCCACCCCGTGTTCTTCGGCGAAGGCCCGCTGGGTCTTTCCGCTTCTCTCGTAGGCCTCGAGCAACCGTTCGCGCTCCTGGGCGCTGAAGCGCCTCGGCTGGGAACGGCTCTTTTCTTCCGATGGTTCGAGTTCAGTTTCCATGCCCCCAGCTTACCCTCGATCGCCGTCCGTCGCCAGATGCCGGCGGTGCCATTGAAATTCAGATACAAGCCGTTTCCCGCGCGCCCGCCCTGCTCGATCATGAAATGCCCGTCGATTCCGAGCGATTGGGCGCGGGTGAGAAGCGAGTCGCCTCGGTTGAGATGTCCCCAGCGCGACTGGACCAGGCCGATACCGGGATCCTGGATAAAGTGCGGCACAAGCCGAAGAAGAAAATCCTTCGGCGGAACGAAGTCGGCATCAAACACAGCGAAGAACTCCGCCCGGGAGCGTTCCACTCCTTCCCGCAAGGCCCCGGCTTTGTAACCGGTCCGTCGCTCGCGCCGAACCACGGTGACGATCTTTCCGCGCTCCCTCCAATGCGCTGCGGCCTCGTCCACAACCGCGCGGGTTTCGTCGCTCGAATCGTCCAGAATCTGAATTTCGTGCTTAGCGTTTGGATACTCAAAAGCGGCAACCGCATCGATGAGGCGCCGGGCGACGTTCGCCTCGTTATAGAGCGGGATCTGTGTCGCCACCAGAGGCCACTCCTCCTCCGTCGCCGGACGGGGCGGATCGCCCATCAGGGTCGTTCGTCGCCGCACGAAAAGCCCGAGGAGGACATAACAGTTGAGCCCGTAGAGCAGGAGGGATCCGCAGGACAGCAGATAAACAACTAGGAGAACGGTGGTCATTACAAAGGCGAAGGGCGGAATCGCGAAGTCCCTTCAGCTCCTGGAATCTCGACCTCCAGGTGCCCGGCGGCAGTAGCCCGGTGATAGGCCGCGAGATCGTCCACGTCCTCCTTTTCCTCCAGTTGAACGAGACGGAGTCCGATCGCACCGATTCGATCGAGCGTGACACGGGCCACCTCGGAAGTGCTCCACGGAATTTCTTCGAAAACCGGAAGTACATCCGGATGCGAACGGAGACCGAGAAGATAATAACCTCCGTCGGTTGCCGGACCCATCACGACATCCGCTCCATCGGCAAGGAGGCGTCCCGTTTCATTCAAGTCGTCGGCCCCGAGGGCCGGACAGTCGCCGCCAATGAGAATGACGTTCTTGTGTCCCCGCCCGAATGCCGCCGCAGTGGCTATTCGCAAACGCCTTCCAAGGTCTCCTTCCGGTTGGGGGAAATAGTTGTAGGCGGATCCCAACCATGAAAGAAAGGCGGCCCGGGCGGAGGCCGGGGCGAAATGAATCTCCACCTGCCAAGTCGCGGGCAAGGCCGCGAGCTGTCGCCGGACCATTTGACAATAAATTTCGCAGGCGGCCTTCTCGCCGAGGTCGCGCGCCAGGCGCGTTTTGACCTGTCCGGGAACCGGCTCTTTCAGGAATATCAGGATCGCTGGAGAGGTATTTGCGTCAATCATTACTCGAAGCGGTAAACGAAGTTTTCAAAGGAGCAGTCGGCAACCCGCGCGGGGAGGGTTTCGGCCGCGGTTGCGCCGACCTCGCGCAAGCCGAGCAAATTCGCGCGATAGTCAATCTCACGGCGCAACAAGGCGACCCGCCCCGAACGGGTCTCTATCGATTCCTCCCGGAATCCCGGAAGCTCGTAAAAATTGGAACAGGTAATAAACGCAATCATAACAACAACGGGCCTTAAGATGCTGACGACGTCGTTTTATTCCCGAAATCGTTTGGGAGGGGCGGCGGCCCGCGGTCCGTCGTGCCCAAGGGCTTCATTTCCTGGCGGGAATCCAACGCCAGTTGACTTGTCGAAAATAGCTGCGCCGCGTAGCACATAACGAATGGTAAGGGCGAAATCAGAAAGAGTTTGCCGAACAGGTCCTCTTGCGTGAAAGCGGCGTCCGGAAGAGATAACCGGCGGCTTCAAAAGCACCGTGCGGCCGTGACGTGAAAGTCGCCGGGTGAACTCGAAGTCTTCGAAAAGCGGCTGGTCCGGAAAGGGGCCGGCCGTTTCGAAGCGATCGCGCGTGGCGAAGATGGCTTGGTCGCCGAAGAACGCACCGAATCGTTGACCCCGCCAATCAGCGGTAAGGCAGGTCAAGCGGAGAAAGAGCGAACGGTTGTCGAAGCGGCGCGAGAAAGCGCCCCCGACAGCCCCGTTGGCGATCGATTCCGCAATTAAGGACCGTGCTCCCTCTGGCAGGCGCGTGTCGGCGTGGAGAAAGAGAATGACATCTCCATCGCAGGCGACGGCTCCCGCATTCATCTGACGTGCCCGCGAAGGAGCATCGATTTCCAGAAAACGCACTCCGTGACGCTTCGCAACATCGCCGGGCCGATCCTCGCTCCCGCCATCCACGACCCAGATCGCGCCCGGATCCCACTCGTGGAGAAGGCCTGGCAGCGCGTTTCCCAGGGCGATGGCATCATTCCAGACCGGGACGACTACGCTGATGGATATTCGGGATGCCGATGCGTGCATCCGTCTAGGACGTTCACGAAAGCGCATTATTCCCAGAGTCACCAACTCATGAAAGCGAACATCTTTGGCGAATCGTGCAGGGGGTATGCTCGGGCCAGATAAGGAACTCGCCACATTCATCTTTTCAACCCTGCCTTGCCGGGCTCTTTTTTTGATAATTTCCGGAATAAGTCCACAGTTCCCGCGTCTCATCCACCGAATTCTGAATCCGTCTCGAAAAATGTTGCGGCTTGGGATACGTTCCCGCAGGGACCTGAGCCGGATTCGGCTCACGGCCGCGAAGCCCGAACAAAAAAAGGAGTAAAAAACCATGTCGAAAGCAGCCATCACAATTCTTGCCGCCGGTGATACGCCGGAGAGTCTCGGCCGTGTTGTAAATGCCTTTATGACGGCCCTTGAATACAAGGAATCCGGCGAGGAAGTGCGAATCCTATTCGACGGCGCGGGCGTTCAGGCGGCCGCGGCGTTTGCCAAATCCGACCACAAGTACCACGACCTGTTTCAGCGGGTGCGTGACAAAGTTCAGGGCGTTTGCCAATACTGCGCGGGTGCCTACGAAGTGAAAGATCGGATCCAGGATAATGGCCTGCCGCTGGTGGACGAATTCAAACAGCATCCGAGCTTTAAGAAACTGGCGGATGAAGGGTTTACCATTCTCACTTTTTGAACTGGAATGAACGAGAGGGAGGACACCTTTGGCCTTCATCGACACTGAGATGCCGTCACTTTAGAAATCATATTAGGGAATAAAACCGTTTCCTGTTCCTCTTATTCACATGTCCGCGGATTCCGAGTTTAATGATTTGGTCGGCGCCTGGTATGCTCCGCTCTACCGGTTTGCCCTCTCCCTGGCCCGCAACGCGGAGGATGCGCAGGATCTCACGCAAACGACGTTTCTAAAATGGGCCAAGAAACGCGATACTCTCAGGGATAGAAGCAAGGCGAAAACCTGGCTGTTTTCCGTTCTCTACCGGGAGTTTCTCGATCAGTCGCGGAGAGCGAAAAAGTTTTCCCAGACGGAATTGATTGACGACAAACTTCCCGCCGCGAACTCCCCCAATGCTGAACGCCAAATTGACGCCGCCACCGCCGTGGCTGCCTTAAACGACCTCGACAAGCGCTTTCGCGCTCCCCTTATATTGTTTTACATGGAAAATCATTCCTACCAGGAGATCGCCGAAATTCTCGATATACCGATCGGCACCGTGATGTCGCGTCTGCGACGCGGAAAGGACCGCCTGCGCACGGCAATGGAAACAGCCGCCGAGCGATCCTCCAACGATGTGATTCCCTTTCCCAGAAAGGCGGCTCAGTGATGAAGAACCAAGAAGCCAAGCAAGTTCTCAGCGCCTATCGCCCAAGTGGTGACGATGCGTCGGATCCTGTTTTCCAGGACGCACTGGAGCAGGCGCACAGGGACCCCGAGCTGGCGTCCTGGTTTCAGGAGGAGCGCCGACGGGATGCTGAGTTGGCAAGGATCTTTCAGTCGCTGCCAGTGGCGGAGGAGGGTAGAAGAGAGCTCGTCGGGCTCGCGCGGGTGGAAGCAAAAGCCATGGCAAGAAAGCGTCCTTTCTGGGCGTGGGCGACTGCCATCGCGGCCTGCTTCGCGTTGTTGCTCGGAGCAACCGTGTTGCTCGTGCCGCACCTGCGGAACGCTCCCGAAATGGCGCTTTACGAGGAACAGTCAATCGGAGCGCGTGAACTAATCGAACTGGCTCACGCCGCGATGCCCCTCGATTTCCGGGGAGATTCCGTCGGTGAACTTCGGGCCTGGCTATCCGGACGCGGGGCTTCAGCCCCAAGTATTTTGCCCGATACGTTGGCAGCCCTTTCGGCAGTCGGATGCCGGGTCTTCTCCGACGATTACGGAAATACGATTAGTCTGCTTTGCCTGGAGAAAAATGGAGAACTGGTGCATCTTTTCGTGGCCGAAGGAGGCGCTCGGGAGGCTCTGGCGATGACGGAAAAAACATGGATTTCGCAGGACGGTTGGAATGCCTACTGCTGGGACGACGACAACCGAACCTATGTCCTCCTGAGCCCCGCTCCGAGCGAGGAACTGCAGGATCTGGTCACATGATCGGATCAAATCGGAGCGGCGGCTTCCAGCCGCTGAATGGGCGGCGGGATGTCAAAAATCCCGGCGTTGCCGTGAGCCGCCCCTCCCAATGAGAATCTTATGCGTAAACTAATGATCACATTCTTAAGCGGGCTCGTAATGGCCGCTTCTCTCTCCGCCAAGGTCGATCACAGGAAAGCCGACGACCCTGTGCCGGATGTTCAGCTCCGAAAAGCTGACGGAGCCGCGTTCCACCTCCATGATGCCGTGGCGGCCCAGTCCGCGATCATCGTTTTCTACCGAGGAGGATGGTGCCCGTTTTGCACCACGCACCTGGCGGAACTTGGGCGGGTCGAGGAAGAGCTTCGGGAAATCGGCTTTCAAATCCTGGCAATCAGTCCGGACCGGCCGAAGAAGATCCGTGACTCCATTGCCCGGGTGGCCGAGCTGGCGCCGGACCGAGAAACGACCCACACCCTCCTTTCCGACAGCGAGATGACTGCGGCGGAAGCCTTCGGGGTCGCCTTCAAGGTGGACGTCGATCTCGTTGAATCGTACCGGGAAAATCACGACATTGATCTCGAAGATGCTTCCGGAAAAACGCACCATCTTTTGCCGCATCCGGCAGTGTTCGTGGTGACGAACGATAAAACGATCCGTTTCGCGCACGTCGATACCGATTACAAGGCGCGGCTTTCTGGAGAAGAGATCCTCGCTGCGGCGCGGGCGGCGAAGTGAACATCGGAAGGTTGGCATTGTGAACGAAGCGAAAGCTTCGGCTTAGCACAGACGCAGGACGGGACAGTCATCAAAGAATGGATCTCTTGAACCATTTTCGGGAATAAACCTTTCCCTCGCGCTTCCCAACTTCCAATGAAATCAGAATCCGAAGTAAGAGAACGATACCGGGCCGGGGCGCAAACCCGTGAGCAGGCGCTATGCTGCCCCGTTGAATACGATCCCGAATACCTGAAAGCGATCCCGCCGGAAGTGATCGAAAAAGATTACGGCTGCGGCGACCCGAGCCGGTATGTCCGGCCCGGCGAGACGGTGCTCGATTTGGGCAGCGGCACCGGCAAGATTTGCTTTATCGCCGCTCAGGTGGTCGGACAGACCGGAAAAGTCATCGGAGTGGATATGACCGATGAAATGCTCGATGTGGCGCGCCGCAATGCACCGATCGTCGCCGAACGGATCGGCTACGAAAACGTCGAGTTCCGCAAGGGGCGCATCCAGAATCTCGCGCTGGATCTTGAAACTCTCGATGCCGAGCTAAAGAAACGTCCTATCTCCAACGCGAGTTCTTTCCTCGCCGCCGACGACCTGGCGGAGGATCTGCGGGTGAAACACCCACTGGTGCAGTCGGACTCGATCGATGTGGTGGTTTCCAATTGCGTGTTGAACCTCGTCGAGTCCCGTTGGAAGAGACAGATGTTCGACGAGATCTTTCGCGTTCTGCGCAAGGGCGGCCGCGCGGTGATTTCCGACATTGTCAGTGATGAGCCGGTGCCCGAACACATGCAGAACGATCCCGAATTATGGAGCGGATGCATTTCGGGGGCGCTCACCGAGACGGATTTCCTTCAAGCTTTTACCGACGCCGGTTTCTATGGCGTCGAGCTGCTGAAATTTGACATTCAACCATGGCGGACGGTGGAAGGAATCGAATTTCGCTCGGTTACCGTTCAAGCGTTTAAGGGAAAGCAAGGTCCCTGTTTCGAACGAAATCAGGCGGTGATGTATAAAGGCCCCTTCCTCTCGGTAACGGATGATGACGGCCATCAATTCACCCGGGGCATCCGCGAGGCGGTTTGCGACAAAACGTTCCGCCTTCTCCAACAAGCTCCCTACGAAGGCTGCTTCGAATCGATCGAGCCTTTGAAACCAATTCCAGCCGACGAGGCCGCTCCTTTCGATTGCAATCGTAATGCCCCGCGCCATCCGCGCGAGACCAAAGGCGGCGATTACAATGCAACAGCCGACTCCACCGTCTGCCGGGACGGCGGAAACTGCTGCTAAAGCGAGTCGCGATGACCTTTCGCTCTCTCTGGCTGCGGTCGCCCAAACGGCGAATATACGCACTTACTCTGACCACTTTATACTTTACCACCAAACCCCTCGGGCGCGGCACCGGCTTAGGTCTCCCTTCCGTTCTAGGGATCCTCAAACAGCACAATGGCGTCGTGCGCGCGGAAAACGGCCGGGAAGGCGGAGCCTGTTTTTCCCTTTACTTCCCCGCCGGCGATTCAACGGCGGCGACAGAGAAAGAAGAGCCGAAGGTTGAAGCCGCGGCACGAGGAAACGGGGAAGCGGTCTGGGTTATCGAAGATGACCCGCCTGTTGGAAATATGGCTGCGATGCTTTTGACCCAGGCCGGCTACAATACTCGCACATTTATCGACAGGGCGGATACGTTGGGCGAATTGAATACCGCCTCGCCGGAACTCCTCCTCGCGGACATGGTAATGCCGGGCATGACCCTCAGCGAATTTCTGGCAGGGGTTAATCAAATTCATCCCAAAGTTCCGGTGCTCTTGATGACCGGTCACGCGGAGGACGCGCTTTCACATGAGACCATCGACCGGGTCGAGCATCCAGTTCTTCGAAAGCCTTTTTCCAGCCTCCAGTTCCGCGCCGCAGTCAGGGAATCACTGCAAGCCGAACCTTCGACTTGACCCACCGACTCCCTTCTCCTTGGGCTGGTCATAACCGCAACCCTCTCTCAGGCCGCAAATCTTCCGCGTCGACAGTCGGCGAAATCAACCGATCGACACAGAACCTCATCGACCATCCCGCGGACCGTATCCGGGAGCATGGCGAAGGTCAGGCCAATTTTCATTGGCGCGGGCAATAAAGACTTCTTGATGTGCCTTCCAGTGATCGTGAATTCCCGGAGACAAATTGAAGAAAAGGCGGCCATCGATGACATCGAACGCCTCCGGATGCATATCGTCTTTGTAGCCGTTTGCGACCCCTAAGGCGCAGAAACCCCCGTAAGCCGGAATGTATCGCTCCGGGTTCTCGATAAATTTATCCCGGTGTTCCTCGTTCGAAAAGCGGAAGATTGTCTCCTTGAAAACTGTCTCGAAATCCTCCCGGCCCTTCTTCGCCTCGTTTTCGGTAAAATACGCCACCACATCGTAGCCCTTCAGGGCTACGCCTTCACCCGTTCGATTGATAGGACCGTCGCCGTCGAATGAATACTCCGCCCACTCCGGGACGTTCGGTTCGACTTTCGTCCACTCGCGCATAAAAGCTTGTTGCTTTCTTTGTTCAATAAGGCTCTCGATTACGACTCCGACGGGTATAGCAACAACCACGGCAATCAGAACAATCGATAACCTGACCAAGGGCTTTTTCCTTTTTCCGACACCAATGTTTTCTCGAGAATTCATGATTTTGCGAATAAGACGTTCCTTGGCACTTTATTATTCCCCTCTCCCGTTTAATTTGAGTGCCTGTGGGACCCCGACGCCCCGACTGGGGGGGAATGGATGAAGCGTCAACTTAAGCGAAACTTCCGGAGCCGAAAGTCCCGTGCGTGCCGGGAAGGGAACTACAAGCAAGAAGCGAGTCGAAAACAGGTCGGATGCTGTGCGGTCGCTCATGATTCGGTCGGTTCGGTCGGGATTTTTTCGGTTTCCTTCAGGGCATTGCGGGCGATTTTTGAAACCCAGATGGTCACCACGAGTGTCGCGATCAAGCCTACCGCAAGCAATGTCCATTCCAAAGGTCCGCGCCCGCTTTCGGCCCCGGTCGCGGCCTCGACACCCGCTCGGCCGAGCGTGCCAAAATAGACGTATAGCAAGGTTCCCGGCATCATACCGATCCAGCTTGCGACGACATACGGCCAAAAACGGACCGCTGTCAGCCCATAAAAATAGTTACTTAAATTGAATGGAATCAGCGGGCTGAGGCGGAGCAGCATAATCAGTTTGGCTCCTTTCTCGCCTATCGCCCGGTCCACGCTGCGAAACTTCGGTTTGTCGCTCGTCATCGCTTCGATCTTATCGCGGGCGAAAAAGCGGCCGATCAAAAATGCCAGTGCCGCGCCGCCGGTCGATCCCACCGAGACCGCGACGAAGCCCCAGCCGAGGCCAAAGACAAATCCCGCCCCCACCGTCAGGATCGCTCCCGGCAAGAGGAAAACGGTGGCGACGATGTACACGAGCGCAAAGACCACCGGCCCGATAGCCCCAAGGTCTCCGACCCAGCGGTTGAATTGCTCCAGCCACTCGCCCACCGGCAAGATGCGGGAAAGCGTGAAAAGAACGATAAGGACCGCCAGCGCGCCCACAATCTTCAAAAGGGGAGCATTCGTTTTCGTCGATCCTGGAACCTGATTTGCGGGATCTATTCTTGTGCCTGATGTTGCCATACAAATACTAGACGGACCCGGCTTCGGTTTATTTCAAAAAGACGCCATTTCTCCTCGTAAAGATTCGGGCAGCTGTGCTTTCGCATCTATAAAAGTCTCCTCTTTGCCGGGCAACTGTCCATCAACTCAATTTCTTCACGAATATCTTCCTGGTTGAAATTCAGGATAACCCCCGCTTCCCCTTGGCTGTCGTGGCGATTTTCATTCCGCAGAAGAAAAGGGCCGACTGCGTGGTGAATCGTGATGAATCCTTCTGCATCGGATCCCGATATCCGGACGCGGATCCACTTCTTTTGCGGGAAGCAGTTTGTCGTGTGGTGCATGCTCGCCCGCGCCCTGGAGGTACAAACCCGATCAATCGCTCGCGGAAGTTTCTCCTTCGGGCAGCGCACCACGTAACGATTCTCTCGATACAAACGTATCGGGCTGCATAGAAGGCACGTCGAGCACGAAAAGACGCTGTTCGTGAAGGCCTCTGGAAAACCAACGCTCGACGACGCAATCAAGCCCGTGTTGAGCGAAATTTTCCTGCCACTCCCCCACCGTTTTAAAGTGGAGAGCCGGAGCCATCGCTCCCTTGGCGCGAAATCCGTTAAACCCTCCGTCCAGAAGCGTAAGGAGAGTGCGTCCGGCCCGGGTGCGATAGACGGATTCGGTGACGATCAGCCGCTTTTTTGCAACACGAGCGGCTTCGGCGAGGACACGCGCGGGATTCCGGCAGTGGTGTAAGGTGAGCAAGACCGTGACCGTATCATGGCTGTCATCGGGAAATGGCAACTCCTCGCCGTTATAAACATGGTGGGCAAGATTTGTTCGGTTGAGCTCAATCACATCGACCAGGTCCACCGGAATGCCTAATGAAAGCTGCGCCCATTCCCCGATCCAGCCCTCGGCCGCCCCGACGTCGAGTAAGCTTCCACCCTCGATATACGGGCGTATCTTTTCGAAACGTCGCCGGGCGTTCGACCGCATCCATTTTTCCCAAAGACCAGCCATTGCGGGTAGAAGTTTCATTCCCGAGAATTCGAATGAAGTCAATCGCCGCGCGGGTGGACTGTCCCGTATCGTCGCTGTCAGTCATGATCGCTATTCGCACGGGACTGTCCGGAGGAGCTTCGCCGAAGACCAGGATGAATAGAAACCGAAGGGACACAGTCATTACCTGTTAGAGAGCTTACTGATCGACGATTTTACGACAAACCAAATCCACGGGTCTTGGTTACCTGCCGCTATGGAAGGACGGCGGTGATCGCCAGAAGTGGAAGCGGCATCTAATCGTGTCGATCATCGTCCACATTCAAACGGCAAAACCCTTGCGCCGGCAGATCGAGGGCGGCGTTGAACTTACTCGACATGTTTTGGAAGGCGATCAGACCGGTGAGCTCGACGATGGCATCGTCATCGTAGTGAAGCTTTAAAGACGAAAAAAGGGAGTCGGTAACTTTTTCATGACTATGGGTCATGGCTTCCGCGTAGGCGAGAGCGGCTTTCTCGGAATCACTGAAAAGAGGGCTGTCGGAGAACTTGGGCAAAGCCGAAAGCTGCTCCTCGCGGTCGCCGTGTTTGAGGACGCGGGAAGAGTTGAAGTCCACGCAAAAGGCGCAGTGATTGATCTGCGATACGCGTACGGTGATCAGCGCTCTCAGGACGGGAGGAATGGGGGAGCCTCGTCTTTCGAAGGCTCGAAACATGGCCAAAAAACGCCGCAGAAGAATAGGGGTTCGCCCCCAGACTTGCATCGGAATGATTCGTTGGCCGAGCCTCCGGTCCTGTCGCTTGAAAAGAATGCGTAGGTACCAGGGATAGGCGTGGTCGGGTTGGGGGGAAATACGATTCATGTCCGGATGTCTGAGAGAAATCACTTAAATTGTTATCGCGTCCATTGCAGCCATTTCTTGAATACTTTCTGTAACAGCGGAGTGAACCGGGTGCGATTGTAGGCGTCGCCGAGGCGCTGAATGGCTTCGGCGGAGGTCGGATAGGAGTGAATGACCGAGCCGAGCGCGCCTAGTTTCATCTTGGATTGCATCGCCACGGTGATCTCGGAAATCATATCTCCGGCGCGCTCGCCGACAACGGTGGCTCCGACAATGCGTCCCTTGACCGCATGGACTTTGACGAAGCCATCGGTGTGTCCCTCCAAAATTGCCCGGTCCACTTCGGCGAATGCTTGTGAAAATGTCTGGACCGCATCTTCGCCGTAGCGCTCTTTGGCCTCTTTCTCATACAGCCCGACATGGGCGATTTCCGGCTGGGTGTAGGTGCACCACGGCACGAGAAGATCTGTGTGTTTTTTGCGGCCTTTAAACAGGGCGTTCTGCAGAACAATCCGCGCGGTCGCTCCCGCCATGTGAGTGAATTTGTAGGCCATGGCCACATCGCCGACCGCAAAAATTTTCGGGTTGGTGGTCCGGAGCGTGGGGTCCACTTTGACACCCGCACGGGAGTCAAACTCCACTCCGACTGTTTCCAAGCCCATGCCATCGACATTGGGAGCCCGCCCGACCCCGACCAAAATCTCGTCGAATTCAAGTGTCTTATCGTCACCCTTATGCGTGACATGGAAGCGCCGGACGGGGCCGTCGCGTTCCACCCGGTTGATCGCGATCTCGCAGAGCGGCTCCACTCCATCCTCGTGCAGGGCGTCGCGGACGATCTTTGCCGCGTCCGGGTCTTCCCGCGGAAGAATTTCGCACGCGGTCTCAAACAGGGAGACTTTACTTCCGAGCCGGGCGAACGCCTGGGCCATTTCGCAGCCGATCGGGCCCGCCCCGATCACCGCCAGACGTTTGGGCAATTCGGTTAAGGAAAAAAGCGTTTCATTCGTCAAAGCCCCGGCTTCGGCCAGTCCGGGAATCGGCAGGACAATGGCTCTGGCACCGGTGGCGATCACGGCCTTGGAAAACTTCAGTTCACGCTCTCCGACCGTGATGGTATCGGCCCCGGTGAAGCACCCCTCGCCGAAAAAGATATCGACCCCGAGATCCCGAAACCGTTCGGCGGAATCGTTCGGAGCGATTTTCGCGCGCAGCTCGCGCATCCGCTCCATGACGGCGGGAAAATCGACTTCGTAGCCGTTTTTTATTGATACGCCAAACTCTTTCGCATCCCGCACGGCAGCGGCACGTTTGGCCGCCGAAAGGAGCGCCTTTGAGGGAACGCAACCGACATTCAGGCAGTCGCCTCCGAGGGCCTGTTTCTCGATGAGAGCGACCCGTGCGCCGAGTCCGGCCGCGCCAGCCGCCGTCACCAGCCCGCCACTGCCGCCCCCGATGACGACGAGATTGTAAGGGCCCGACGGGGTCGGGTTGACCCAGTCCGAAGGTGCCACGTGGGATCGCAAGGTTTTGTTGGCCTTGGTGTCTGGCTGAAAGAGCGGTTCAGAAGCTTCTGAACCGGGAGTCGTAAGTGTTTCGGACATAAAAAAAACGGATTCACGTTAACAATAAAAGGATGGAATCACCGATACCAAGGAGACGAACGCCGACGGTGTTTATTCCACTTCGCTCGAAACGGTTTTTCGTCCGCGTCATTGAGTAGCTGATTCTTCCGGACGTTTCTTGCGAAACCGGCACGGATAGGATCGCGGTGGACGCGGATTCCGCGTTTTTCCACGGATTACGCGGATCATTGCGCAAAGCCACGGATGCCAATTCATTATTTTAAAATCTTAGATACTGATTAACAATGGCTAACGAAAACACAACCGAGAGTTGGCATATTACCTGCAATGGGGTGAATTGACGAATATGACCGTGCGCCCGAGCCCGGTACTCCGATCCAATGAATCCTCTCGATTACAAAGAAGAGCACGAAAGCCTCTACCGCCAATTGGTTTCGAACCTGGACGGTCCCCACCGCAAGTTGTGGATTGATTTCGTGGAGAGCACGGCAGACTACGCCTTCAATAAAGGACCGCTGCTCGCACCGGGACAATTGTTTCCCGGCTTCCCGGAGTTGAAGCGTGCTATCAAGGACTCGAACGGGGAGATCGGAGATTCCACCCGTTTGCTCGTGCTTGGTTTCAGTTTCGGCTATTCTTTTCCTTTTTGCGGTTTGGCATTCAAATATATGGCCCGCATTCGAGATGCTCTGGCGGATAATCGAGCCCGGTTTGTCTGCCTGTTTCCTCCGGAGGATCCCGCCCCGTTTTCGGAAAAAGAAGGTTATGCGACCATTCTCGACGCCGAAGGCCGATGGGCGAGTTCTTGCGGTTTGCGTATGACTTTGCCGGAAAAGTTTCTCCCTCTCGCGCATGACATTCCCTGGTTCCTTGCCGACGGGCAGGAGAGCAAAGAAATCGAGGTCACGCTGCCCGGCACCTGTATTCTTTCGGCTGAGGGCCTCGTTCGGTGGGTGGATCTGCCGGTCGATGTTTCGAAGCGTCTCCCGCCCCACACCATTCTTGAGACCATCGCGAACCTGAACGCCATCGGCGCGGATTAAACCTTAAATTGATTCTTCATAAAAAATTATGACTACCATGCAAGAAGCCCTTCCTGCCGACACTATCAGATCCATATCTCCCGAAGCTTCAGATGAATGGTACCGCGAGATTGCCATCGCCTACTACAACGATGTTTACCGTTACTGTCGCGCCCTGGTCTTTACCGAGGCGGACGCGCTGGACCTGACCCAGAACGCCTTCCTCAAACTTGGCAGGCAGCTTGATAACATCCGGGACCGAAAGACGGTAAAGAGCTGGCTTCTGACGGCCGCCTACCGGGAGTTTGTGGATGGCTACCGGCACAAGAAAAAATTTCCGAAGCAATCCCTGGAGGTCGTTCCGGAAGTATCGGCCCGAACGGGGAACAGTCATCCTCAGGATTCGATCGATGCCGGGAGCGCGCTCGCCGCCCTCCATCGCCTGCCGGGACACTATCGAGCTCCATTGGCACTCTTTTATCTGGAGGATGCCTCCTACAAAGAAATCGCAAGTATCCTCGACATCCCTATTGGAACGGTCATGTCCCGCCTGCGCCGGGGAAAAGACATGCTCCGCGACGCGCTGGGAGGTTAAGAATCTTTGGGACAATCCCCGAGGCATTTAGGATTTAAACTTTGAGAGCGAAGCAAGCTTCGGCGAATTGGCCCCGGAGGTGATTGAACTTATTTCTCGTCGTTCTGCTTAAACGGTGGAGAAGGAAACCTGTCTTTGGAGAAAGGTCCCACACGGAGCATCCGGAACAGGCCCTCCACGGGAACGGGTATATTTCGCAGCGCATCCCGGATCGCCGCGTCCGGACATTGCCGCTTCGGCTTGGCATCGGGGGCCGGTTTTTCATTGGATTCACACATGGCGGTCGGGCGACTTTCAACGCGGATAAATGGGACGCGTCGGGAAGGACGTTATTCCCGGGGAGTCCGGGACGAGTCGTCCAGCCTACTTCCGTTTAACGGAGACCGTATTTCCGGATGCGGTCCCGCAAGGTGCTTGCGGGAATCTGCAGGCGAACAGCGGCGCCTTTCTTTCCGTCGATGATGCCATTGCAAGCGATCAGCGCCTCGCGGATGGCCGTTTTTTCCAATGTCCGGAGGGAAGTTTTTCCAGCGGCGGGCGAGACGGCAGCGGATGAAGGGGGTGCCGCAATCGCTGGGTCCGGCTCCGGCGCCTGGGGGCTGGCCCCGGATTCAGGCCATTCCGGAATTTCCAGCGTCTCTCCTTTGGAAAGAATCAGCGCCCGTTCCACGATGTTTTCCAGCTCGCGGACGTTTCCCGGCCATGGGTAATGTTTGAGCCTTTCGAGAACGGGCAACGGAAGGAAACGGACCAGGCTACCGGTGTGCGGGCGATGCTTTTCGATGAAATGGCGAACCAATTGATCGATATCGTTGAGACGTTCACGCAGGGGCGGTAAAAGGAGAGGAAATACACTCAGGCGAAAATAAAGATCCTTGCGAAAAGCTCCCGACTCGGCTTCGGAACCGAGATCGCGATTGGTAGCCACAATGACGCGCGTGTTCGTGTGGATCGGTTTTGATCCGCCGACCCGCTCGAAAACCCCGTCCTGCAACACCCGTAAGAGCTTGGCCTGGAGTTCGAGCGGCAGTTCGCCAATCTCATCGAGGAAGAGCGTCCCGCCATCGGCCAACTCGAAGCGTCCCTGTCTCTGCGTTACCGCGCCCGAAAAAGCCCCCTTTTCGTGTCCGAAAAGCTCGCTTTCAATCAAGCCCGCCGAGAGCGCCGCGCAATTGACCTTCACCAGCGGACGGTCGCGCCGCGGACTCGTCTCGTGGATCATCCGGGCAAAAAGTTCCTTGCCCGTTCCTGTCTCGCCCAAGATCAAAACTGTAGTCCCGGTCGGAGCCACCCGACGGGCTTTCTCGATTAAAGCTTGAAAGGCGGGATCGTTCGTAACGATTCCCGCGGAGAATCCCCCCATATCTTCAATCTCGGTCCGCATGTAACTATTCTCATGCGTCAGTCGCTCTTTGAGGGCGGAGACTTCACGATATGCGTCCAGCAGGTTTTGCTCCGCCCTTTTTCTCTTGGTAATGTCTCGGATAAAACAGGCGCAACACTCATTCCCATCTCTCTCCACGTGAATAATCGTGGCTTCGACGGGAAACCGCTCCCCATTCTTTCGGAAATGGTGGCTTTCCAGACGAATCACTCGCTCCGCCCGCATCTTAGCCCACATTCCATCCCAGTTGGTTTGGCTGTATTCGTCGGTCAGTTCAAACACCGACAGGCGGACGAAAGCTTTCTCTTCGTATCCATGGATGCCGCAAGCCGCCGCGTTTACCCGAAAGATCCGCGCCGAACGATCGACCCAAAAAATGGCATCCGGCGAATTTTCGATCGTCGCCTCCAGCAAACAATCAACAATCCCTGATTTCTCGAATTCTTGTGGAACCCCTAAAGCCACGACTTTTACTCTCGAAGGAGACCCTAAAGAAGACAAGTGGATTTGCGGATTTTGAAGCGCCAAGGATAAAGAGTCCCCCGTATTTCCCTTCACGTTTCAGGAGAACGCGGCTCCCCTGGAGGCAGCAGGGAATAAAGAATCTCCCACCGCGTCCAACCCTCCATGAAACGAGCTATATATTCTTTAACACTTATCAGCACCTTTCTTTTGGTCGGGTGCGGAAACGCCCAGTCTGGCGAGACCGTGCCGCTTAGCGACGCGCCTGCGCCCGAACCGGTTTGGGTGACGGACCTTGAGGAATCCAAGGCGCTCGCGGCAGAGTCTGATCGGCTGATTCTGGCCAACTTCACGGGCTCCGATTGGTGTCCTCCTTGCGTGCAGTTGAAACGAAATATTTTTTCAACCAATGAATTCGCCAACTACGCCTCCGAAAACCTGGTTCTCCTGGAACTCGACTTTCCCCGGCAAACGCCCCAGCCGGAGGAATTAAAGAAGCAAAACCAACGACTGGCCCAGGAGTTCGACGTAGGCGGTTTCCCGACGCTGGTGCTGCTAACTCCCGAGGGCAAAGAAGTGAAGCGATCCGTCGGCTACATGCCGGGCGGCCCCGCGAAACTCGCGGCATGGACGGAAGAGGCCCTTGGCAGATAAGTCTCACGGGGCGTTCTTCCAAAGGGAGAATATCAATGCCACTTTCAATCTGTTCGGAGTATGGGTAAAAAACAACGAATGAGGCTTTTTCCCCGGTGGCTGCTGCTGGGGAATGCCTTGGCATGTTTCCCCTTCATCGCCGTCGCCGATCCTTTGCGGGTGCAGGGTTCGACGACGGTCAATCCGGTGGTTACGGAGGCGCTGGAGATCCTGGCGCGGGAGCAGGGCCTGCGTTACCGGATCGATACCTTGGGCGGAAGCTCGGGAGGGGTCGCCGCCGTCGGGGGCGGACGGGCTGAGATCGGAATGACTTCCAAGAAAGTTTCCGACGAGGATCGCGCGCGCTTTGCCAATGTTTCCTTTCATGAAACAACGATCGGGATCGACGCCGTCGCCCTGGTGGTATCGCCGGACGTATGGCATGGTGGCGTGCAATTTGTCTCACGCAAACAGATGCGGGGAATTTACGAGCGTCGGATCCGCAACTGGAACGAACTGGAGGGGCCGAACCGGCGTATTCTTTTTTTCAATAAGGAGCCTGGCCGGGGCACGTGGTCGATCTTTGCCGACTGGCTCTACGGCACCGCAAAAGAAGCCCCGCCGGTAAGCCATCCCGAAGTGGGCGCCAACTCGGAGACCCGCACGAAGGTCGCCCGAACACCCGGCGCGATTTCGCAGCTTTCGATCACCTGGGTGGATCGACAAACCATCTTCGCCCTCGGGATTCGCAACGACGAAGGAGAGACGCTGCATCCGACCGCCGAGTCGATCGCGGCGGGTGATTATCCGCTGAGCCGTCCCCTGATCCTGGTGACGAATGGCGAGCCTACGGGGCCGATTCAAGCCCTCGTCGATTTTCTGCTCAGTGAAAGAGGACAGGAACTGGTTCGCAAACATGGTTTTAGTCCTCTCGTGGATTTGGACTTGAAACAATGACCATGCAGGCTGAGTGGCGGCAAAAGAGAATTCGCCTGGATCCGTGGGCTCTCGGGGGGCACGGTGCTCTCTGGTTTGTCGTCGCGGTGCTGCTTGCCTCGGCCGGAGCGGTGCTTTGGCAGGCGCTGCCGGCCTGGCGTCACTCCGGATGGGATTTGGTGACGAGCGCGGAGTGGTTCTACCGCCACGAAATGTTCGGAGCGGGCGCCATGATCTACGGATCGGTAGTCGCATCTGCGATCGCATTACTGTTGGCGCTCCCTCTCGCCGTTATGGCCTCCATCTATTTGTCGGAATATCTCAATCCGCGCCAGCGATGGGCGGGGAAATTACTGGTGGAGAGCCTGGCCGCAGTGCCATCGGTTGTGTACGGATTGCTCGGAATCCTGGTTCTGCGGGAGTGGCTCGGTCGGGGGCTTGCCCCATTCGGAGCGTGGAGCGGAGACACCCTTCTTACGGCCGGGGTGTTGCTGGCGATCATGATTCTTCCGACAGCGGTCACACTCGCCGACGATGCCCTGCAAGCGGTTGGACGGAGTCAGCGGGCGGCGGCCCGCGGGCTTGGCCTTACCCGGACCGAAAGCATTCTTCATGTCGTATTGCCGCAGGCCTGGCCGGGCGTGCTGTCCGCCGGCGTGCTCGCTCTCGGGCGGGCTCTTGGAGAGACGATCGCCGTCTTTTTAGTCATTGGGCGGATGGACAATCAACTGCCGGAGCGCCTTCTGTCCGGCCGTCCGCTAGTGGAGCCGGGACAGACGCTCACCAGTAAACTGGGCGGCCCCGAAACACACCTGGCGGCGGGCGACCCGCTGCACTGGGGAGCGATCATGACCCTCTGCGCAATGCTATTTGCCATCACCGCGCTCTGTGCGACAGGTGGCCTGCTGCTGCGGAAACGGTCGTTGAATCGAGGTGAAGGAGGAACGGCATGAGAAGGATGATCGACCGGGCCTTCGGGATATTCGCGGTAACCTGCGCCGCGGGAACAGCCTCGGTTGCGCTGGGGGTGGTTGGCTGGATCGCCTTCCAGGGAGCGGGTGCATTGTCATGGGAATTCCTGACACAAGCCAGTGCCGGGGCCGGCACGGAGGGCGGAGTTTTTTACCAGATTGTCGGCACGGTCATCCTGATCGCCTCCGCCCTGCTTTTCGCGATTCCGGCGGCAATCGGGATCGCATTGATGCACTCCGTCTATTTCGCCGGGCGCGCCTGGCGCGGAGCGCTGACCGGAACGTTGCACCTGTTGAACGCCGCTCCCTCGATACTTTTCGGGATTCTCGGCTTCCTCTTCTTCGTGCTGTTTCTCGACTGGGGGAAATCGTGGCTGGCGGGAGGGGCGGTCTTGGCGATGATGATTTTACCCACCCTGACGCTGGCCCTCGTGAAAGGCATTGAGGCGATTCCGGCCCGGCAAATCGAAGCCGCCGCCGGTCTCGGCTTGCGCCGGGCCGGGATCGTCGCGGCGGTGATCCTACCGCAAAGCGCGCGCAGTCTCCTCACCGGCTCCCTGCTCGGCCTGGCGCGGGCGGCGGGCGAGACAGCCCCGATCCTTTTTGTCGCGGCCGCCTTTTCGGGAGCCGACTGGCCCGACGGCATCCGCGAAAATCCGGTGCTCGCCTTGCCGTATCATATTTTCGTCCTGGCGCAGGACAGCTTCGACCCCGCAGCGCAACAACAGCTTTGGGGCGCGGCTTTGGTCCTGGTGCTGCTCGTCGCCGGACTGAGCCTCGCGGCTCTGCCGCTTCGGCTGAAAAGTCAGTCCTCGCACGCCGATTTTTAGAAAAACCAATCCATTCCGCCGATGAAATTTCAACCGCACGCCAGAATTGAGAAAATTTCAGCATACGAATCCCGGTCTGCGCCGACGCCGACACCGGCCTGCGCCGCCACCATTTTGCGGCTTGAGGAAGTCTCGGTCACCGTCAATAAGCGGCCCATCGTGGACCGCGTCTCGCTGCATGTCCGAGCGGGAGAAGTTTTTGGCATTCTCGGTCCCTCCGGCGTCGGAAAGAGCACTCTTCTACGCGCGATGAACCGGCTCCTCGATCTACAGCCGCAGTTCAAAGTCACCGGCTCGATCCTCTACCAGGAGGAGGACCTTCTTGGCCGAAGGATCGACCCCGACGCCTTGCGCGCCCGAATCGGAATGCTTTTTCAACAACCCGCGGTCTTTCCGGTATCGATCGTCGAGAACGTCCTGTTCGGCGCGCGACGTGTCAAAAGATTGCGGCGTAGCGAACGGGAATCCCTCGCGGAACGCTCGCTCAGGGAGGCATTCCTCTGGGACGAGTTGAAAGACCGTCTGAAGGAGCCCGCGCAAAACCTGTCCGTTGGGCAGCAGCAACGCCTCTGCCTTGCCCGGACGCTGGCGCTCGATCCGGAAGTGATACTTATGGACGAACCAACGAGCGCCCTCGATTCGCGTTCCACCTTGGCGATCGAGGAGTTGATCCTGCGCCTGCGCGGCTCCCGCACCGTGGTCCTTGTGACCCACGACCTGGAACAGGCGCGGAGAGTCACCGACCGCATCGCCTGCCTCTGTGTGAAGGAAGGAAGCGGTCGGCTTCTGGAAGAAGGCTGTTGCGATGCCGTCTTCAGCAATCCCGCTTGCAAGGCCCTGTTTGAAACACTGGAAGTACAAGGCGGGGCAGCCGTATAATGGAAGCCAGGGACGGTCCTCTCCGCCCGGAAAGCGCTCCCTTTTAGAAACGAGGCAACCGCCCGGGGCGAGTCCCCGGAATAAATTCAGCCCTTCCTCCTCTCAATTGGGTATGGGAGGAAAAAACAAAGACAGTTCCGCGCAGCAGCTCAGTCGAGAGCTTCGCCGCGAGTCCGGAAGCTATCTGAAGCAGCGGCGTGCCATCGCCGGTTTATCCATCTCTGCGATCAGTTGCATGGCAATCGTCTCGCTCTACCAGATGGGCATCATCAAACATCTGCCGGAGCCGAAATTACCCGGACTGGACGCCGACAAAGTCGATGCCTCCGACGAAGCTTATACACTATTGGATACACCGGATGCGGTGATCGGCCTCGCGAGTTACGCTGCAACGCTTGGGCTCGCGGCAATGGGAGGAAAGGAGCGAAACCGGGACAAACCTTGGATCTCCCTCTTGCTGGCAGCTAAGACAGCCGTGGATGCCTCGCAGTCAGCCCGGCTGACTTACGGGCGCCACCTTCGCCAGCGCCGCCCTGGCAATTCCGGAATCACGCGCGGCGTGGAGAGAGATCAGGAAGAAGAGCGAACCAGTCGCGGCTGTCCGAGTCAAAAATCGCATCGCAGGTTTCGTCGACCGCTAACCCTGGACCGGGAATGACCCGAAGCAACACGCATCGCTATGATGGGGATTTCCCGATCCAGGACTATGGGATTATCGGGAACTGCGAGACCGCCGCACTCGTCAATTCGCAGGGAGGGATCGACTGGATGTGCCTGCCCGCTTTCGACGGACCTTCTTTCTTCGGTGCCTTGCTCGACCGGGATCAAGGCGGAGAATGCCTCCTTCGACCAGCCGCCTTTGAGCGGGTGGAGCAGCGCTACGTTGATGATACAGCCATTCTGGAAACCGTCTTTCACTGCGGTGATCAACAGGTGGTTTTGACGGATTTCTTTGTCATCGCCCGAAAGCAATCGGCCCGCTTTTACGACTTCACCTCTCTCTACCCAACCCGAAAGCTTGTGCGGACCGTCGAGATGCGTGGGAACCACGAACCGGTGGAAATGAAGATGCGGTTGGCGGCCCGACCGGATTACGCCCGTGAGTCGGTGCAATGGAAGTGCGACAATTATGAGAGTTTCCGCTGTGATGAAACCGCGCTTTTCAGCAGTTTTCCGGTGGAACAACGGGGCGAGGATTTGGTGGCTGAGTTTACGCTCCGGCCAAACGAGAAGCAGTTGCTCGTGCTCGACTATTCCGATTCTCCGAGCAAGCCGTCGTGGGAGACAGTTTTACGTTGGCTCGAAGTCACGCGCGCCTTCTGGGAGGAATGGAACCTCTTCAACTACTATCGCGGAAGGCACGAGAAATTGATTCGCCGTAGCGCAATCACTCTTAAGCTCCTGACCTACGCCCCGACGGGGGCTTTCGTCGCCGCCGCGACAACATCCCTGCCGGAGTGGCCGGGGTCGGACTTAAATTGGGATTATCGATACAGTTGGGTTCGAGACACCGCCTTGTTTATCAATACCTTTTTCCGCATCGGATATTCGGGCGAGGCCAAAGCCTTTTTCGAGTTCGTCACGAAAAAGTGCGCCGACGGAAAACTCCATCGGGAAAATGGAAAAATCGAAGTTCTTTTTCCAATACGAGACGGAAGCCCTAGCGATGAGGTTTTCCTCGACCACCTGAGCGGGTATCGCGATTCCCTGCCGGTGAGGGTTGGGAACCGAGCCGCCGGCCAATTCCAGCTCGATAATTTCGGGCACCTGCTTCAATCGCTTTACTACTGGAATCAAACCGGAGGGAAGCTCAACAAACCGAAGAGGATGATGTTAGAGGAATTGGTGGCCGGAGTTCTCGCGCACCGGCACGGCCTCGACAACGGAATCTGGGAGCTTCCCGAGGAGCGGGCCTACACCTTCGGGCGGGTGATGGCCTGGGTCGGTCTTCGCCGGGCCTGCGCCATGGGGATCGGCGACCGCAAATATGTCATCCGGGCCCGCGACGAACTTCAGCGGGAGGTCATGAAGAAAAGCTTCCGGCGGAAAGCGAAACCTCGCTACCTCGCGGCGAGTTTCGAGTCCGGGAAAGTGGATGCTTCCGATCTGTTGGCGTTCACGACGGGATTTCTCTCCCGTGAAGATGGCATCGCCACCCGTAAAACCATCGAAGCCAGATTGGCCCGCAGGCCTTTTCTGCGCCGTTCGGAGTTTATCGAACAAAAGGAAGGCGCCTTCTTGATCTGCACCTTCTGGTGGATCAATCACCTGATCATGGAAGGCGAGTTGGAACGGGCTGAGGAGTTGCTGGATGAGATGATCGCCCGCGCCAATCCGCTCGGTCTCTATTCGGAGGAAATCGATCCGGAGACGGGCGACTTTCTGGGAAACTTTCCACAAGCCTTCACGCACCTCGCGTTGATCGAAACGATTCTCAACCTGGAGCACACGAAACGGGACCCGAAGTTCGGCACCCTCCCCGACCACGAAAAGTTCCGCAAAAGCATCGGCGCGACCATCGGCTGGCGCGGAGTCATCGCCGGCTTCTGGCGCGTCCCGAAGACCGCGCGCCTGTTGTTTTCGAAAAGATCGAAGTGGGGCGGGTGAAACCGCCCTGGAGTGCGGCGGAATATTTGCGCCTTACACGCATTTTGGCTTCTTTGTGAGTGCCTGGTTCTTCGAAACTTTCTCCGGTGGTGTCGCTACGCTCAACCACCGGCTGCAGGCTTTCATCCCCCCGGGATGCAGTGACCAAAGGATGAAAATTCCCGGGTCTTTTAAAGAGTTCGGTTGTGGCCCGAAAGCCTTCGAAGTGACGACGTCAAGGATGGCGGCATTGCTTCCAGCTCGAGCGGAAAACCTCCGGGAATAAAGAGCTGATTGCTGACTCCCACATCTATGACGATTGACGACCGGAACAAGGCCCGGCGGTCTCCATGGAAGTGGATTCTGGCCGTCGGCGTGGTGATCGGCCTGGTTGTGGGGACACGACTTCTTCCCGTTGGGGAGTGGCTGGCCGAGTTGAATCTCTGGCTCGACGAGCTGGGGGCGGTCGGAATCGTCGTCTTTATTTTTGTCTATATTCTGGCAACCGTTCTCTTTCTCCCGGGTGCCATCCTGACGATCGGGGCGGGGTTTGTCTTCGGGTTGCTGTGGGGTTTCGTCGGAGTGTCCATCGGATCGACCACGGGAGCGGCGTGCGCCTTCCTCATCGGACGTTACTTTGCCCGCGACAAGGTTCAGGAAACGGCGGCGAATAAGCCGAAGTTTCGGGCTATCGACCGGGCCGTCGGAAAGCAGGGATGGAAAATCGTCCTCCTCTTACGGCTGAGCCCCCTCGTGCCATTTAACCTTCAGAATTACGTCTATGGGCTGACTGCGATCAAGTTCTGGCCCTACGTGGCGGCCAGTTGGGCGGGAATGATTCCCGGCACCCTTCTCTACGTTTATCTGGGCGCGGCCGGTAGAGCGGGCGTCGAGGCAGCTGCGAAAGGAGAACTGGAGCGCGATCCATTGGAGATTGCCTTCTTTGTCGTCGGTTTCATCGCTACGGTTATTGTCACGATTTATGTCACACGAATCGCCCGGCGGGCTTTGAAAGAGGCCGAGCCGGAGGTGGCGGAAGGAAAAGAATCATGAGTGCGTGGCGCGAAGCTGTCCGCCTCACGCCCGCGCCGTTGCTTTCTCCTCCAGTGAACCCCCGCAACTCGACCCTACGCCCGCCGTGCAACCGAAGCAATGGGCGGCCGTACGGATCGGACGGCCTTCCAAGGCATCCGGATCGAGATCCCAAAGATAGGTCGGGCGTCCGTCTTCGCCGATGGGAAGATTCGCCATTTGGTTGAAGTCGCAGTCGAAGACCTCGCCTTGCCAACTGACATTGACCGTGTCGCGGCACATGAGTCCTTCCACGGTGGCCGGATTGAAGGCTTCGACCAGGGTCTGGAGGTAGCTCTCGTAATGGCCGTTCTTTCTGAGCCAGGAGGCGAAACGGGAGACCGGAAGGTTCGTGATGCAGTAGAGGTCGTTAAAGACGATGCCGAAGTGCTCCTTTAACTCCCGTTTGTAGTCGGCCTCAAGTTCCTCCTGCGGACCGGGAAGGAACGGGCCGTTCGGATTGTAAACCAGGTGGAGGGGCAACTCTTTATCGACGCCATACCCGAGGCGGTTTAGAAGCTGGAGGGCGGCGATGCTGGCGTCGAAAACTCCGTTTCCCCGTTGTTCGTTCACGTTTTTCGGAGAATAACATGGCATCGAGGCAACGACCTCGACGCGGTGCTCTTTCAGAAACTCCGCCAGCCCCTCGTAACCGGGCTCCAGCAAGATGGTCAGGTTGCACCGGTCAATGATTTGCCAGTCGGGTCCCATTTCGCGCAGCCGACCGACGAGGTGGCGGAAATCGGGGATCATTTCCGGTGCCCCGCCAGTGAGATCGACCACCGGCAAGCGCGCCTGCTCCTGCCAGGCGAGGATCCGGTCGACCGTCTCGCGGGTCGCGATCTCCTTGCGCTTCGGCCCGGCGTTCACATGGCAATGGATGCAGGTGAGGTTGCACAACTTGCCCACATTCAGTTGCAGGACTCGCGGCCGGGCCCGTCGCAGATGGAGATTTTGTTTTTCAAGTACGGCTTCGAATCGGTTCATAGTTTTCCTTCTGAAAATAGCAATCTGGACGAGTGACAGTGTTGTCGCCCGGTCAGCGGGGCGGGATGCCGACCCTCACTAGTCATTGGACGACCGACCTTGGCTTTTATGCCCGAGACTTTTCGGGTTCCCCCCTTGGGAGAAAAGGCCATTCAGAGTTCCGCGAGGGCAGGCCGGGCGTGGTCCCCGGTTTTTCGGAAGCGACCGGTCCCTATGCCGATCCCGTAATAAGTCAGGGAGGATGCTGTAGGTGACTGCCGACTGGAACGTTGTGGTTTACCTTCTTTTACGGGGGGGCTTCGATGCTCTCCGGCATCTCGCGGCAGCAAACAATGATCTTAGTGGGTGAGGGCGTGGATGAAGATGTTCACGCCCAGTTGGGTGTAGAATTGGTGGGCGAAGTCGCTGATTTCACTGCTGTGGTAGTAGCGGAAAATGCGCCAGGTTCCGTCGGGTTCTTCCACCCAACTCGGGCGGGCCGGTTCCTGGGAGTAAATGACGTCGGTGCGGCCGTCTTCCCGGACGGCTTCAAAGCGTTCCCCTCGATACGCGGCTTCCTGGAGTTGGTCCCCCAATCCCTCCCCGCTTTCCCGGACCCGGAAGGCGATCGGGTTCGACCAGGCACCGAGGTGGTTGCGACCCCAGCCCATGGATACAATGGGGGAGGCCAGAACCGCGATCCGTTCGTCGATTGTCAGCTGGAGAAACGAGTAGGTGCCTTGGGGCCATTTTTCGTTTACCACGTAATCGACGAGGCTTTCGGGAAGTTCGTCCGGAGACGGGAGGCCGCTGTAATAGGCGCGGAAAAGGGAGTGGGAGCGGGGGACCCGGGTGAAGGATTTTTCGGGGTAGAGCGATTGGAAAAGCTCTTCCAGGACGGGGTGGATGTTCCAGTCGGCAAAGCTGTGGCGTTGGCCGTGTTGAGCGTCGCCGCGCAAAAATTCCGAGGTGATTCCGGCATCGATATAAAGAAAGCCGCCGCGGTCGAGGTAGTTCCTCAGGTTTTCCCGTTCACGGGACGAAAGGTTCCAATCGCTTCTGTCTCCGAAATTAACATACATTAGCGGGTGAAGGAAAAGTCGTTCGTCTTCGAAGGATTCGATGAAAATCGGATCCGGGTGGAGGGTGAGATTCGTCACTTCGTTAATGTGCTCGATCAGGGTCGGGAGAGCGGTCGGATTATTGCGGTGTAAGGGGTTTCCTTCGACGAGTTGGAGCACTTGCGGGGCGTCGGCGTCAGACGTCATGGCTGAGCTGGATGTATGGGATAGGGCGATCGCGGTGATCGCGAGCCCGCACGTCATTGGAATGAACGAAGAACGCGCGTTCACTAGAGTATGAAGGATGAATGATAAAAACTTCATGAGGGTCCAGACGTTTGGTGTCGTTGCAGGTGGGCTTCGATTCGTTGGCGGTGCGGGGATTGCGGATTTTCGTCCAGGTGGGTTTGCAGTAATTCGAGAATCCCCGGGTTGGAGTTTCGGATGAGCCAGTCGAGGGCGGTCCGGCTGGTCAGCGGGTCGTCCACGTGGAGCGAGATACTCATGATTTCTTCCCAGCCGGGAATTTGAAGGACGCCGATTTGTTGCAGGGCGGCGAGTCTGACGTCACGGACTTCGTCGAGGAGAAGATCGAGCAAAAAGTCTTCGGCCTGATCGGCGGGGAGATGTTCCGCGAGTTGGGTGGCGGCTTGGCGGACATCGGCGTAGCGAATGGAGGTCACCTCTCGCAGCTCTGTCTCGGAGAGTTCGCGGTTCGACTGAATCAGCGTGCGTGAGGCCTGTTGGCGGACCTGTTGGACGGAGTCGGTTAAGAGGGTGAGCAGGAGGTCGAATTCCGCTTCCTGCCCGAAGCGATTGAGGTAAATGCGGGAGGCCTGTTGGCGGTTTGACGGATTGTTGTCCTTCAGCCATTCGCGGAGGAAGGGCTCGCCCTGGTCGCCCAGCATCTGCGCGGCGAAAATGAGACGTTGGCCGATGTCGCCGCGCATCCCGCTTTCGCGGTAGAGCTCCATCATCCGGTCATAGAGACTGACCGATTGCCGGTGGTTGAATGTCGCCAGCATCGCTTCGATGGCGACGGGGGGGTGCGAGTCGTGCTGAAGGTGTTCCAGTGCGTGGAGGACGTCGGGCGAGCGGTGCGACTGGAGGGCCCGGGCGAGTTCGAGGCGGAAAACGTCGCTTTCGTGTTCGACCATTTCCGCCACTTCATCGGCCAAGGCGGCTGGACTGAGGAGGCTCAAGCCCCAGCGGAGGGCGTGGACCGCAACCTCGTGGTCGGAGTCATGCAGCAGGGCGACCACGGTCTCCTGGGGCAACTCAATGCGGAGGAGCGGATAATGGGTCACCATGTTGCGACGCACCGAGACATCCTCGTCGCGGAAGGCGTTTTGAAGGATTTGTTGGGCCTCGTCGGAGAGTTGCTGTCGCATTTGCGCTCCGGGCTGGAACCTGAAGGGGAAACTGTGAACGATGGTGCGGACGGAGTTGGAGGCGATCCGCCGGATGGCGACGTCAGGATCGGCCAACAGGCGGAGCATCTTGTTGACGAAAGGAGGATAGATCTGTCCTGGTTCTTCCAGGACGGAGACCAAGGCCGCTTGTCGGACGCTTTTGTCGGGGTCCTCCAGGGCGCGGCCGACGACGTCGCGGGCCGGAGGCACCGGATATTTGCCCAGGAGCATCACGGCGGATCGTCGAATCGCCGGGTTGTCCGATTCGAACTGTTCGACGGCCCTCTCGACGGTCTCCTGCCAATACGGATCCTCCGGCATCGCCTGGGGGGCTTCCGGGGGGGCGGCCTCTGTTGGCGGGGTCCAGCCTGAAGAGGGGGCTTCCGGCGAAATTTCGATCTGGCCCGGTTGGTCGGACGGAGACGGGGTGGGGGAAGTGGGAGACTCGGCCTGGAGGGGACGGAGGGGCGTCGCCAGGATGAGAGCCGCGAGGGCGGCCGTCAGGCAGCCGGTCCGGTTCAAGTGGGCAGGCCGGGACGTCTTGTTCCCTTGAGTTTTGTCGCGTCGCATATACATCATCACGTGTTATTTTAGACCGAGGCGTCTGCGCATGTACCATTCTCCGAACAGCGGGAGGGCGAGCAGGAGGAGAAACCACGGATTTCCGGCCAGGTGCCGACGGCTTTCCTGGGTGGGAACTCCTTCGGCCAAGGGAATTTCCCGGAGATTCCGCGCTTCGGGATAGTGGCGGAATTCGCCACCCGTGATTCGGGCGATGTCGCGAAGAATATTTTCGCGGTAGGCGGTCTCTTCGCGCTCCTCGTCGTGGTGGGAAGCGATAAAAAACGCCTCCTGTTCAATTTCCTCTCCATCGGGAAAATTGACCCGGTAGTTAATCCGGTATTCGCCCGCTTCGTCCGGGCGGAAGTCGGTGTCGAAGCGGCCCGGCTGCCGGAAGGAAGGTTGCAGGCGAATTTGCCGGGTTTCACCCTCGGGGGTGGTCACGGTCGCCTCGACTTCGGCCTCCTGGGCGGGACGAAAATCCGAGCCCATGACCTCGATCCCGGCATCGAGATCGGCTCCGAGCGGGACGCGTGTTCCCTGCAATGGATTGGAAAGGCGTGGTTTTCCGGTGGAGGCGAGCCAGACCATGGTGTTGTTCCAGAAGAGGCGATGTTGGTCGATGCCGGTGGAGGAAGACA
>LFIK01000172.1_pt1 | contig 44612 bp, 39 predicted proteins | sample 643401 | NCBI WGS metagenome assembly LFIK01 (sample SAMN03777447, study PRJNA286221) | soda lake metagenome | biome: soda lake; feature: Kulunda steppe; material: water; isolation source: sample T5-Br brine of Lake Tanatar-5 | place: Russia: Kulunda steppe | collected 2010-07
GCCGACTGGGCGTCGGATGCCGACAGCACCGCCATGCCCGACGGTGCAGTCATCATCGCTGCGATCACCAGCTGTACCAACACCAGCAATCCACGCAATGTGGTGGCAGCCGGCTTGCTGGCGCGCAACGCCAATGCCCGCGGCCTGCTGCGCAAGCCCTGGGTCAAGTCCTCGTTCGCACCTGGCTCGGTGACGGTACGGCTGTACATGGAGCAGGCCGGGCTGCTCGACGAGTTGGAAAAGCTCGGCTTCGGCATCGTTGCCTTTGCCTGCACCACCTGCAACGGCATGAGCGGCGCGCTCGACCCGACCATCCAGCAGGAAATCATCGATCGTGATCTGTATTCGGTTGCTGTGCTCTCGGGCAACCGGAACTTCGACGGCCGCATCCATCCGTACGCCAAGCAGGCGTTTCTCGCCTCGCCACCGCTGGTCGTCGCCTACGCCATCGCCGGCAGTATCCGCTTCGACATCGAAAAAGGTGTGCTCGGCCATGACAGCGATGGCCAGCCGGTGCGGCTGGCCGATATCTGGCCCGACGATGCCGAAATCGACGCCATCGTCGCGAGCTCGGTCAAGCCCGAATACTTCCGCAAGGTCTATACGCCGATGTTCCGCCGCGATGCGCGCGTTGCCGACGAGGTCAGTCCGTTGTACGACTGGCGGCCGCAAAGCACGTATATCCGTCGGCCGCCTTACTGGGAGGGGGCGCTGGCTGCCGAGCGCAGCCTGCGTGGGCTGCGGCCGCTGGCGCTGCTTGGCGACAACATCACCACCGATCACCTGTCGCCGTCGAACGCCATCCTGCCGGACAGCGCCGCAGGCGAATACCTCGCGTCGATGGGTCTGCCCGAGGAGGATTTCAACTCGTACGCCACGCATCGCGGCGATCACCTCACCGCGCTGCGTGCAACGCTTGCCAACCCGCGTGTTGTCAATGAAATGGCGGTGGTCGACGGGGAGGTCCGCCAGGGGTCGCTGGCGCGCGTCGAGCCCGAAGGGACGGTGATGCGCATGTGGGAGGCGATCGAAACCTACATGGCGCGTCGCCAGCCGCTGATCATCATCGCCGGCGCCGATTACGGTCAGGGGTCTTCGCGTGACTGGGCGGCCAAGGGGGTGCGTCTCGCCGGTGTCGAAGTGATCGTCGCCGAGGGCTTCGAGCGCATCCATCGCACCAACCTGATCGGTATGGGTGTACTGCCATTGCAGTTCGAGGCCGGCACCACGCGCAAGACGCTGGGGCTCGACGGCAGCGAGCTCTATGACGTGGTCGGTGAGCGTGAGCCGGGTGGCATGATGACGCTGGTGATCCAGCGGCGTGACGGCCAGCGTGACGCGGTGCCGGTCCATTGCCGCATCGACACGTATGAAGAGCGCTCGATCTACGAAGCCGGTGGTGTCCTGCAACGCTTTGCGCAGGATTTTCTTGAATCCGGCGCTGCCGCTTGAACAGGAGCAATTGTCCAGTGACTGGGTCGGGCAATCCAGTGATCGACGGTGGCCAGGTGCGAATCCCGGCCACCTACATGCGGGGTGGAACGAGCAAGGGGGTGTTCTTCTGTCTGGCTGATCTGCCGCCTGCTGCGCGTATCCCGGGGGCGGTGCGTGATGCCGTGCTGCTGCGGGTGATCGGCAGCCCGGATCCTTACGGCAAGCACACCGACGGGATGGGCGGGGCGACATCGAGCACCAGCAAGACGGTGATCCTGTCACGCAGCCAGCGCCAGGAGCACGACGTCGATTACCTGTTCGGTCAGGTGGCGATCGACCGCGCCTTTGTCGACTGGAGCGGCAACTGCGGCAATCTCACCGCCGCGGTGGGGGCGTTTGCGATCCGCAACGGGTTGATTGATGCCGGCCGGGTGCCGTTGAACGGCACCTGCCGGGTGCGCATCTGGCAGGTCAACATCGGCAAGACCATCATCGCCGACATTCCGATCGCGGCGGGAGCGGTGGTCGAGACCGGCGATTTCGAACTCGACGGTGTTGCCGAGCCGGCTGCCGAGGTCGAACTGGCGTTTGTCGACCCTGCCGATGACGGCGCCAGTGCGTTGCTGCCGACCGGGTCGGTCGTCGATCAGCTCGACGTGCCCGGAATCGGGTGTTTTGACGTCAGTATGATCAACGCCGGCATCCCGGTGGTGTTTTTGCGCGCCGGAGATCTCGGTTATGACGGCACCGAACTGCAGGAGGCGATCAACGGCGACCCGGCTGCTCTCGAGCGGCTGGAAACGATCCGTGCGCATGCCGCGGTGCGCATGGGGCTGATCGATGCGCCGGAAGCGGCGCGTGAGCGTCAGCACACGCCGAAGCTGGCGTTTGTCGCGCCACCGTCGGCGTATGTCGCGTCGAGTGGCCGCAGCGTTCCGGTGGACGCCATCGACCTGCTGGTTCGCGCCATGTCGATGGGGAAGCTGCACCACGCCATGATGGGGACGGCAGCGGTGGCGATTGCTGCGGCGGCTGCAGTCCCCGGCACACTGGTTGCCGACTGTGCCGGTGCCGCTGCTGCGGCCGATGCCGACGGGCGCGTGTCTGTTCGGTTCGGTCACCCGTCGGGGACGCTCAAGGTGGGGGCAGAGGCGGTGTGCGAGCAGGGGCAGTGGCGGATCCGACAGGTGGTGATGAGCCGCAGCGCGCGCCGCCTGATGGATGGTGGTGTCTGGGTGCCGGCTAGCGTGATTGGTGCGACTGCGGGCTGATCAGCGTCGATCAGTCCGTTGGTGCTGCGGCTTCCGTTGTGGGGTGGAAGCCGAGCAGCCGGTACTCGATCGCGCCGTTTTCAAGTGCAGCAGAGAGCGCAGCACCACCGCACAGATTGCCGGCAAACGGATGTTTCACGCCGAGTCCGTGCAGGACCGGCGCGACGGCTCTGACCGCCAGGTCGCGCAGGCGTCGCGTGCGTATCCGTGGCGTCAGGTTGCGGTTCAGGCAGACGTCAAGGCCGGCTGAACGTGCGTATGCCTTCAACGCGTCAGCCGTGCTCAGCCCGGGGAGCTGCCACCCGGTGCGGAATCGCGCGACGGAGCGCTCTTGTGTCGGGGTGAGCGTTCCCGGCGTCAGCGTGTCGTCGACGATCAGCAGCAGGCTGCGACGCGCGTCCATCATCCGCTGTGCGGCGTCGAAGACGGCGCCAACAGCGTCAGCATGTGCCAGCGATTCGATGGCGATGACCAGATCGAAACCGCCAGCATCTACAGCCAGGCCGTCGAGTGATTCAAAATCGGCCTGCAGGAAGCACGCCCGCGCGCTCCGCTGTCTGGCTGCGGCGTGCGCGCGCGCCAGTTCGACCTGTGCCGCGCTCAGCGTGACGCCGAGCGCGGTGGCCTCCGGGAAGCGCTCGAGCAGCGCGAACACACTCCCGCCGACCCCGCAACCGAGGTCGAGTATGCGGCGCGGTGCACTGCCGAGTTGACGCATCGCCTCCTCGGCGAGCAGTGTGTGGACGGCATCTGCCGCTGCCGCGGCATTGGCAGTCTCTGCATCCCACAGCCCGCGGTGTAGCGCCAAGGCGCCACTGCTGGCGCCGATACGCAGAAAGACGCGGGTATTGCGGTCGTAGTAGTCGGCGATATCCTGCTTGCTCATGGCGCTGGTCCAAGTGTGCGACAGCGACCAGCCTGTTGCGCAATGGCTGAGCCGATCAGACCGATCAAGCATACGAGCCGCTGTTGCCTGTCTGCAACCGTGTCAGTCTGGCGGTCGAGCGGCAACTCGCTCGTGCAGCGCAGTGTTACACTGTGCCGAATGTCGACACAGTTTCATGGGAGTTGCGCCAGCATGACCGAGCAGCCTGCACGTTGGGATTTCTGGATCGATCGCGGGGGCACGTTCACCGACGTTGTGGGCCGATCCCCGGACGGGCTGCTGCATCCGCTCAAGCTGTTGTCGGAAAACCCCGATGCTTACGACGACGCCGCCATTGAGGGCATCCGCCGCCTGCTCGGCGGGGCGCTCGATCCGGACCGGATCGGCGCGGTGAAGATGGGCACAACGGTCGCGACCAATGCGCTGCTCGAGCGTAACGGCGACCGGACCGTGCTGCTCGTTACCGAGGGGTTTCGAGATGCGCTGCGGATCGGTTATCAATCGCGTCCGGACATCTTTGCCAAGCGCATTGATCTGCCCGAACAGCTCTACGAACGCGTCATCGAGGTGCCGGAGCGGCTGCTTGCCGATGGGTCGGTCGAGCGCGCACTCGCGATGGAGGCCGTGCTCCCGGCGTTGCAGGCAGCGCGGGATGCTGGCATCGACGCGGTTGCCATCGTGTTCATGCACAGTTGGAAAAACCCACAGCACGAGCAGCAGGCAGCCGAACAGGTGCGTGCCCTCGGTTTCGGGCAGGTGTCGGTCAGCCATCAGGTTTCGCCGCTGATCAAGCTGATCGGTCGGGGAGATACCACGGTGGTCGACGCCTATCTCTCGCCGATTCTGCGCCGCTATGTCGCGCGGGTGACATCCGCGCTGCGCGCCACGCCGCCTGGCGAGCCGGGGCCAACGCTGCAGTTCATGATGTCATCTGGCGGGCTGGCAGCGGCCGAGCACTTCCAGGGCAAGGATGCCATTTTGTCCGGCCCTGCCGGCGGTGTGGTCGGCATGGTGCGCAGTGCCGCCGAGGTCGGTTTCGATCGGGTCATCGGCTTCGACATGGGTGGAACATCCACCGACGTTGCCCACTATGCCGATGAGTTCGAGCGCGCGTTCGAGACCGAAGTCGCCGGTGTGCGCATGCGTGCGCCGATGATGCGGATTCACACCGTCGCCGCCGGTGGCGGGTCGGTGCTGCATGCCGACCCCGGCCGGTTTCGGGTCGGTCCCGATTCGGCTGGCGCTGACCCGGGGCCAGCATGCTACCGCCGTGGTGGGCCACTGACGGTGACCGATGCCAACCTGCTGCTCGGGCGTATCCGGTCCGAGCTGTTCCCAGCCATTTTCGGCCCGAACCAGGATCAGCCGCTTGATCGGGGTTGCGTGCTGGCGGCGTTTGCCGAGATTGCCGAGCGAGAGGGAAAGACCGCCGAGGATGTGGCCGAGGGATTTCTGCGTATTGCTGTCGAAAACATGGCCAACGCGGTGAAGAAGATCAGCGTACAGCGTGGCCATGACGTGACCCGCTACCTGCTGAACTGCTTCGGTGGCGCCGGCGGCCAGCATGCCTGCCGGGTTGCCGATGCGCTCGGTATGCGCTCGGTGCTCATTCACCCGCTATCCGGGCTGTTGTCGGCGTACGGAATCGGGCTCGCCAATCTCGCCGTGACGCGGCAGCAGGCGCTGGTCGTCGAACTCGGTGGTGCCGAGGCCGCCGAGCGCGTCGACTGCTGCCTTGCCGATCTGGAGCGGCAAGTGGTCGACGCGCTACGGGCGCAGGGCGCCGGTGAACCGACGCTTGAGCGGCGTCTGCACCTGCGCTACACCGGAACCGACACGACGATCGCCGTGCCGTTCTGCAACGACCCGCTTGCCGAGCGGGCAGCGTTCGAACAGATCCATCAGGCGCAGTTCGGTTTCATCAGCCCGGACCGTGCGTTGACGATCGAGGCCATCGAGGTTGAAGGCGTCGACCAGGGCGTGCATGCCGCCTCGCGGGTTGACCGGCGGGTTGGTGAGGTGACCGCCGAGTCGGCGCTGACCGTGCCGCTGTATGCCAATGGCGAATGGCATGAGGCGCCGGTCTGGATGCGCGACGCACTGCGTCCGGGCTATCGTATCGATGGCCCGGCACTGATCATCGAGGAAAACCAGACGATCGTGATCGAGCCCGGCTGGGCGGCTGAACTGGGCGAGGGTGACTGTATCGTCATGCAACGCGCGGCCGAACTGGTGCGTGAGCGCCCTGCCGGCAGCGATACAGCCGATCCGATCCTGCTTGAAGTGTTCAACAACCTGTTCATGAACATTGCTGAACAGATGGGCGTCGCGCTCCAGAATACCGCGCACTCGGTCAACATCAAGGAGCGTCTGGACTTCTCCTGCGCGGTCTTTGACGCTGACGGAGCGCTGGTCGCCAATGCGCCGCACATGCCGGTGCATCTGGGCTCGATGGACCGGTCGGTTGCGAGTATCATCAATGCCAACCCCGATGTGCGCCCGGGGTCGGTCTACGCACTGAATGCCCCGTACAACGGCGGCACCCACCTCCCGGACATCACCGTGGTATCGCCGGTGTTCGACGCGGCCGGCGAGACGCTGCTGTTCTGGGTTGCATCGCGTGGTCACCATGCCGATGTCGGCGGCACCGCGCCGGGGTCGATGACACCGCTTGCAACGACGGTCGACGAGGAGGGCGTGCTGATCGACAACCTCCTGCTGGTCAGCGACGGCCGCTTCCGCGAGGACGCAGTCCGCGCCGTGCTGCTCGAGCACCCCTGGCCGGTGCGCAACGTCACGCAGAACATTGCCGATCTGAAGGCACAGGTTGCCGCTAACGAACGCGGTGCGGCCGAGCTGCGGCGGATGGTCGATGCGTTCGGACTCGACGTCGTTCAGGCGTACATGGGCCATGTCCAGGACAATGCCGCGGAAGAGGTTCGCCGTCTGCTCGATCGGCTTGACGATTGCGAGGCGTGTGTCGAGACCGACACCGGCCAGATGATCCGGGTTGCCATTCGTGTCGATCGCGAAGCGCGCGAGGCGACCGTCGATTTCACCGGCACGTCACCGGCGGCCGCCAACAACTTCAACGCGCCCGAGCCGGTGGCGCGTGCGGCGGTGTTGTACTGTTTCCGGGTCATGGTCGAGGCGCCGATTCCGATGAACGCTGGGTGTCTGCGGCCGATCCGTATTCAGGTGCCGGCCGGTTCGATGCTCGCGCCGGACTATCCGCGTGCGGTGGTTGCCGGCAATGTCGAGACCAGCCAGCATGTTGTCAACGCCTTGTTCGAAGCGCTCGGCGCGATGGCGCATTGCCAGGGAACGATGAACAACCTGACCTTCGGCAACGATCGCTATCAGTACTACGAGACCATCGCTTCCGGTTCGCCCGCCGGTCGCAGCAACGATGGCACTGGCTTTGCCGGGACCGCCGGGGTGCATACCCACATGACCAACTCCAGGCTCACCGATCCGGAAATCCTCGAGCTGCGCTTTCCGGTCCTGCTCGAAGCGTTCGGCCTGCGTGCCGGCTCCGGGGGGGCAGGGCGCTTTGCCGGCGGCGACGGCACGCAGCGACGGCTGCGCTTTCTCGAGCCCATGCACTGCGCCATCCTGTCGTCACACCGGCGTATCGCGCCGCGTGGCCTTGCCGGTGGCGGGGACGGTGAGACCGGTCGGACCGAAGTGCAGCGTCTCGATGGTCGCGTCGAGGTGCTTGATGCCTGCGACGAGACCCAGCTGCATGCCGGTGAATCGATCACCGTCATCACGCCGACCTCGGGCGGTTATGGGGCATCCGAGGCGTGATGCGAATCGGCATCGGCGGGGCAGGGTTTTTCGATCACGTTGAAGCAGAGGTGATCGACCTTCGGCAGGCCGAAGCGGATGTCGTCGGGAAACGGCAGCCGCTCGCCGGTGTCGTGATAGCCGCGTCGCGCATAGTAGGCGAGCAGTTCGGCGCGGTTGCTGATCACCGCCATGCGCCAGCAGCGCGGTTGCCAGACCGCCAGGCTGTGCGCTTCCGCGTCGCGCAGCAGCCGTGATCCGAGTCCATTGCCTTGCTGACCGGGGCGGATGGCAAACATGCCGATCCAGACCGCTGCCTGGTCGTGCTTGAGATGCAGGCAGCCGAGCAGCGAATCCGCCGTGCTGCCTGACGCGTCGTCGATTGGCGTCACGGCGTCGGCGAGCAGAAAGCAGCCCGTCGAGTCGGCGAGCAGTTCCGTGATTTCACGGGCATCGGTGCGCTGCCCGCCGAGCAGATCGGCTTCGGTGGTCCACCCCTGACGGCTGCTCTCACCGCGATAAGCACTGTTGATCAGCTGAATCAAGGCGTTTGTATCGTCGCCCGCGGCGAGCCGCGTACGCCAGGGAGCCTGCATGGTCGGATTCCTCTCTCGATGACAGCGTCTCATGCTATGGTGATGTCAAGGTTGGTTTGTCGATCAGTCAAGTCACGTCAATGCTGCGTGTCACGGGGGAAATGATCAATGGTGTCGTGGAACAAACAGAGTTTGGTCAGCTCGATGCATCGGTTGCAGCCGATGCCATTCGCAACGCTGTTGACGCTGCTGCTCGCCGTGGTGCTGTTGGCTGCTGCGCCGGTGATGGCCGACGAGAACATCGAGGCCGAGGCCGAAGCCCCGGCCGAGGCCGTTATGACGGACGCTGAACCGGTCGCTGACGCTGCTGACGAAGCGCCAGTGGCGATGGAGGAAGACCATGGACCCGCGTCGCACGATGCGGCAATCGTTCGCGCTGTCTTCACCTCGGCGGTCGATGCGCGTGAGCCGGTCGATCAGCTGGACGCGGTTGCCGTTGATGCAACGGAGCTGGTGTTCTTTACCGAACTCGCCGGGCTTGCCGGTCGCCGTGTTTCGCATCATTGGGAGGGTGGGGAGCGCCCGCCGTTTGCCGTGGACTTCGACATCGGCGCTGATCACTGGCGGGTCTGGTCGCAGCGCACGATTGCAGCCACTGACGCCGGCCCGTGGGTGGTCTCGGTGCGGGTCGATGGCGAAACGCTGGCGCAGTTCACCGTGGGGCGGTGAGCCGTGACGGTGTCTGACCCTGTTGTCAGAGCGCTCGACGCCGACGAGCGGCGGGCACGGCTTGATGAGATGGCGGCGTTGCGCATTGCCGTCTTTGCTGATTACCCGTACCTCTATGCTGGCGATGCCGAGTACGAACGGCGTTATCTGCAGCCGTACGTCGAGTCCAAGGAGGCGGTTGTCGTCGCGGCACTGGTCGACGACACACTCATCGGCATGGCGACGGCAACGCCGATGGAAGCGCACGCTGACGAATTTGCGGCCGCGTTTGCCGAGCGTCCCGAGCCGCTCGGCGAGATTCTCTATTGCGCCGAGTCGGTGCTGTTACCCGCATGGCGGGGGCGCGGCATTGGTCATCGCTTCTTCGATCTGCGCGAAGCGCATGGGCGTGCGCTCGGGCGCCGTTACAGCGCCTTCTGCGGTGTGATCCGCCCGACTGATCATCCGGCGCGGCCGGCAGACTACGTGCCGCTCGACGGCTTCTGGCAGCGGCGTGGCTACACGCCATTGCCCGGCGTCATTGCGACGTTTCACTGGCGTGACCACGGCGATCAGGAGGAGACCGGCAAGCCATTGCAGTTCTGGATGAGAACGCTGTGAACAGGCAAGACGGCAAGCGCCCCACCGAGCGTCCGTCGGAGTCCGGTGAGACTGCCGGCCTCGCTGATGCGATTGGGCGGTTGCAGCAGGCGCTGCCGGCGGCGTGCTCGGCCTGGTTCGGCCATCTTGCCGACGGTGGCTTCAGCATCCCCCATCCGCAGACGCTGGCCTCGGTGACGCAGCGTTTCTGGATGCAGGCGCTGACGCATCCGCAAGCAGTGCTTGACGCGCAATCGCAGATGCTGGCGGCGTGGACTACGGCGCTTTCGCACAGCCTTGACCCGCCGACGCAGCCCACTGCGGATCGGCGTTTCCGCAGCGATGCCTGGGAGAGCAGCGCGTGGTTTCGCTTGCTGCGCGATGGTTATCAGGGCTGGTCGACGGCGTTCCTGGCGCTTGCCGAGCAGCTCGCCAATGACCTGGACGCGCATGAGGCGGCCAAGCTGCGCTTCTATGCGCGCCAACTGGTCAATGGTCTCGCGCCCGGAAATCTGCCGCTGACCAATCCCGACGTGCTGCAGCGTGCGCTGTTGACCGGTGGCCGTAGCCTTGTCGACGGGATGGCCAACCTGCTTGAGGATCTGGCGCAGGGGCAAGGCCGGCTGCGCGTGCGCCAGGCAAATCCGCGCGCGCTGCAGCTCGGTGTCGATATCGCAGCCACGCCCGGCGCCGTGGTGTACCGGAATCGGCTGATCGAGTTGATCCAGTATCACCCGACCACGACTGAGGTTGCTCGTCGGCCGGTGTTGATCGTGCCGCCGTGGATCAACAAGTTCTACGTGCTCGATCTGTCGCCGCCGCGCTCGTTGATCCGCTGGCTGGTTGCGCAGGGCCACACCGTGTTCGTCATCTCCTGGGTCAACCCGGATGCCGAGCACGCTGACGTTGCCTTCGATGATTATCTGCTCGAAGGGCCGATTGCCGCACTCTCCGCGATCCATGCAGCAACCGGTGCGGCGTCGGTGAATGCTGTCGGCTACTGTATTGGCGGCGCGCTGCTCGCCACGACGCTGGCCTGGCTGGCGCAACGCGGCGAACAGCCGATTGCGTCGGCGACATTGCTGACGACGCTGCTCGACTACAGCGATGTCGGCGAGATCGGGGTGTTCATCGATGAGCCACAGCTGGCCCTGCTCGACCAGCACATGGCGGAACACGGCTATCTTGACGGCAGCCACCTCGGCAACGCCTTCAACCTGCTCCAGGAAAACGAACTGCTCTGGCAGTACTGGATCAACGACTACCTGCTCGGACGTGAACCGGCGACGTTCGATCTGCTGTACTGGAACGCCGACGCGACGCGCATGCCGCAGCGGATGCACAGTCAATATCTGCGTGATCTGTATCTGCACAATCGGTTACGCGAGCCCGGTGCGCTGACGCTGGCCGGCGAGTCGATCGATCTGGGTCGCATTGATTGCCCGGCGTTCTGCGTGGCCACCGAGCGAGACCATATTGCGCCGTGGCAGACTTGCTACCAGAGTGCCCGTCTGCTCGGTGGGCCGGTCCGCTTCGTACTCGGCGGCTCCGGGCATATTGCCGGGATCATCAATCCGGCCGATTCGGGCAAGTACGGCTATCGCGTCGCCAGTCGTCTGCCGCGCGATCCGGAACGCTGGCTTGCCCGCGCGACCTCTCGCAGCGGATCATGGTGGTCGGAATGGCAGCGCTGGCTGGATCGGCAGTCGGGCGGGCACTGTCCGGCGCGCGTGCCCGGCGATGGTGAACTGCCCTGTCTGGAGCCCGCGCCAGGGACGTATGTGCGAACACGTATCGGTTGAAAGCGTTTATGTGCTGCGCATGGCGCTTTGCAGTTGCATGTGGCGCAACGCGAACCATAAGGAGAGAAGAGCAGTGTACGAGCCTCATGACGCATCGCCATCGATCAACGTGCTCGGTGGCCCGCTCGAGCCGTGTTCGCAGGATCCGGTGACCGGTTTCTTTCGTAACGGTGCCTGTGATACCTGTCCCGACGACGCCGGCAGCCATACCGTCTGTGCCCGTGTCGATGAAGAGTTTCTTGCCTACTCACGCTACCTCGGCAACGATCTGACCACGCCGCGTCCCGAGTTCGACTTTCCCGGTCTGCGGCCGGGCGACAGCTGGTGTCTGTGCGCAGCGCGCTTCCTGCAGGCGCATGCCGAAGGCGTGGCGCCGCCGGTCCGGCTCGCCGCCACGCATGTGCGTGCGCTCGATGTGGTACCGATCGAGATCCTGCGCGAAAAGGCACTGGACGCACCCACCGGAGATTGACATGGCAGACACCATCAAATTTCAGCTCGACGAGTCACGGCTGCCGCGCAGCTGGTATAACATCAACGCCGACCTGCCGGTGCCGCTGGCGCCGGTGCTCCACCCGGGAACACTCAAGCCGATCGGGCCGGATGACCTGGCGCCGCTGTTTCCGCGCGCCGTGATCGAGCAGGAAATGTCGACCGAGCGCGACGTCGAGATTCCCGCCCCGGTGCGTGCCGTCTATCGCCAGTGGCGGCCGACGCCGCTGTATCGCGCGCGGCGTCTCGAGCAGGCGCTCCAGACGCCGGCACGGATCTATTACAAATACGAGGGCGTTAGCCCCACCGGCAGCCACAAGCCCAATACGGCGGTGGCGCAGGCGTTCTATAACGCCAACGAAGGCGTCAAGCGGATCACCACCGAAACCGGCGCCGGTCAGTGGGGTTCGTCGCTGGCAATGGCCGGTGCGATGTTCGGCCTCGAGATCGTTGTCTACATGGTCAAGGTGAGTTTCAGCCAGAAGCCGTATCGCCGTGCCTTCATGGAGAGTTTTGGTGCTCAGTGTCTCGCAAGCCCGAGCGAAACCACCGCGTCGGGGCGGGCCATTCTGGCTGACAATCCCGACAGCACCGGCAGCCTCGGCATCGCGATCAGTGAAGCGGTGGAGATGGCGTTGCAGCGCGACGACACCCGTTATGCACTCGGCAGTGTGCTCAATCATGTGCTGTTGCACCAGACAGTGATCGGCCTCGAGGCGCAGGAGCAGCTCGCCATGGCCGACGATTATCCTGACGTGCTGATCGGTTGCACCGGTGGTGGCAGCAACTTTGCCGGCATTGCCTTTCCGTTCATCGGCGAGCAACTTCGCGGCGGCCAGCGGGTGCGTGTCATTGCCGTTGAGCCTGCCGCCTGCCCGACGCTGACCAAGGGTCGCTTCGCTTACGACTTCGGTGATACCGCGCATCTGACGCCGTTGACGCGGATGCATACGCTGGGCTCGACTTTCGTGCCGCCGGGGTTCCACGCTGGTGGCTTGCGCTACCACGGCATGGCGCCACAGATCAGCCATCTGGTCGAACTTGGCATGGTCGAGGCACGTGCGTATCAGCAACTCGAGTGCTTCGCCGCCGGGCTTGAGTTCGCGAGGGCCGAAGGCATCATCCCTGCGCCCGAAGCCAATCATGCTGTCAAGGCAGCGATCGACGAGGCGGTCCGGTGCCGCGAGTCCGGCGAGTCGAAAGCGATCCTGTTCAATCTTTGTGGACACGGGAATTTCGACATGCAGGCATATTGCGATTATCTGGCCGGCAAGCTTGCTGATCACACGTATGCTGCCTCCGAAGTGGCGCTGGCGCTGTCGGGGCTGCCCAGCGTCCCCGAGCCGGTTTGAGTCGATGTGGTTCCGGACGTCAACCATTGGCGATCATTGTTGTCGAACAGTGCGTTCCGACCATTGAGGAGAGCCAGGGACGATGAGCAGACATCGACATCACGCGTGTTGCCACCCGCCGTCCGGTCCGGGCAAGCCGCCGCCCGATCTGGCTGACAATCTCTGGTCGCGGCGCATGCGTCGTCGTGATGTGCTCTGGCTTGGCGCTGCCGCCGGCAGTGGTCTCGCATTGTCGGCGCTGACTGGCTGTGCCGTCGACCCGATCAGCGGTGATCGTCGACTGATGCTCTTGAGTGAACGTGACGAAATCGATATCGATCGCCAGCATGCTCCGCACCAGTTCTCCAATGATTTCGGCCGGAGCGATGATCCACTGCTGCTGTCCTATGTCGACGATGTCGGTCAACGCGTTGCGCAGCGCTCTCACCGTCCGCACATGCCGTATTCGTTTCATGTCGTCAATGCCAATCATCTCAACGCCTACGCGTTTCCGGGTGGCACCATCGCCTGTACCCGCGGGTTGCTGGTCGAGATGGATGATGAATCTGAACTGGCTGCTCTGATGGGGCATGAAGCCGGTCATGTCGCCGCACGCCATGCGGCGCGGCGACAGACGCAGGCGATGTTGACGGCGCTTGCGCTCGGTGGCGTGACGCTGGCGGCTGGCCGCTCCAGTCGTCTGGAGGGCTACCAGGACGTCATCTACGGTATCGGTGCCTTGGGCGCCGGTGCCTTGCTCGCCTTCTACAGCCGCGAAAACGAACGCGAAGCCGACGCACTTGGTCAGGATTATGCGACGCAGGCCGGCTATAACCCGGACGGCATGATCAGCCTGATCGGCACGTTGATCGGCGAGGGCCAGCGTGATCGCAACGCACTCGAGCTGATGTTCGCCACGCACCCGATGGCGACCGAGCGGCTCCAGAGCGCCGAGCGTGACGCGCAGACGTATTATTCCGGCGCGCGTGATCGTGCCCGGGGCCGCGAGCGCCACATGGACCATACCGCCCGGTTGCGCGAGCAGCGCGAGCTGATCGGTCTGCTGCGCCGAGGCGAGTCGGCGATGGCGGCGCAGCGTTACGCCGAGGCTAAAGGGCATTTTCGCGATGCCCTCGCTCTTGATGACAGCGACTACAGCGCGTTGATCCTGATGGCACGCTGCCAGAATGCGCTGGGTCGTCACCGTGAGGCGCAACGCTATCTTGAGCTTGCGAAGGCCGCGTCGCCCGGCGAGGGCAAGGCGCTGCATCTCAGCGGCGTCAATCGACTGGCTTTGCGCCAGCCGGAGCAGGCGCTGGCTGATTTTCAGCGCTATGAGCGGGTGCTGCCGGGCAATCCCAACACGCTGTTTCTGAAAGGTGTTGCTTACGAGAGCATGCAGAACCAGCCAGCTGCCGCGCACTACTATACGGCGTACCTGCGTGCTGCGCCGTCAACCGAGCAGGCCGCCTTCGCGCGCAGCCGTCTGGAGGCCTGGTGATGACGCCGTCGCCGATACTGATCACCGGCGGTGGGCGTCGGCTCGGGCGTCATCTGGTCGAGCGGTTTCTGGAGGCGGGGCAGTCGGTGATCGTCAGCTACCGAAGCGACCGGCTCGAATTGGATCAACTGCGCAACGCCGGTGCGACCTGTCTGCAGGCCGACTTCAGCGACGCAGCTGGTACGCTCGCCTTCATCAGCCGTGTCAAGGAGCAGACCTCGCAGCTACGAGCGATCATCCACAATGCGTCCGACTGGGCGCCTGATGCGTCCGGCGGTGAGGCGGCGGCTGCCGTCTTCGAGCAGCTGTTCCGTGTTCACATGCAGGCTCCCTATCTGATCAATCTGGGCTGCCGCGAGTTGCTCGATGCGCATGCCGATGCGCAGGCGAGTGCTGCGCCTGCCAGCTCCGGAACTGCGTCGGGAGCCACTGACGGGTCCATTGACGACGTCGGCATGCTGCCGGCGGCGGTGACCGACATCATCCATCTGACCGACCATGTCGTTCAGCGCGGATCGGCAAAACACGCCGCGTATGCGGCAACCAAGGCTGGGCTTGACAACCTCACCCGTTCGTTTGCAGCCATGTATGCGCCCCGGATCAAGGTCAACGCCGTCGCACCGGCGCTGCTCGCGTTCCATCCGGATGATGGTGAGCGGTATCGCGAGAAGGCGCGCGCCAAGTCGGTGCTGGGCAGGGTGCCGGGGTTCGACGCAGCCTGGCAGACGGTCAACTACCTGCTTGCCAACCCCTACATCACCGGTGCCAGCATCCCGCTGGATGGTGGGCGCGGTGTCCGTGGCAGCTAGCGCTGCAAGGGCTGATGCATGAATGCCACCGCGACGCTGTTGCCAGATCCCTTGCTCTGGATGGCGACACTCCTGGCCGGTGGCGCAGGCGCCTGGGCGGCGCTCAGCGCTCCGTGGCGGTTGTTGCGGGCGAACCGGCTGGAAAACCTGTTTCTCGCCATGGTGGTGGTCGTCGCGGGGCTGTGGCTGATGCGAGCCGGCGTGCATCCCGGTCTGGAGGCGCATCTCCTCGGCGCCACTGTGTTGACGTTGATGTTTGGCTGGCGTCTGGCGATCGTCAACGGAACGCTGGTGCTGGCAGCGCTGACTGCGCTCGGTGTCCATGGCTGGAGTGGTTTCGGCGTCAATCTGGCGATTCTGGTTCTGATTCCTGTGCTGTGCAGCCACTGGATCGGTGCGCTCGCGTATCGCTGGCTGCCGCACCACCTGTTCGTCTATCTGTTGGTCTGTGGTTTCTTTGGTGGCATTGCCGCACTGCTTGCCTCGGCCAGCAGTGCCGCGCTGCTCTGGTGGCTGGCAGGTCCTTACGGCAGCAGCGTGATTCTTGCCGATTTCATCATCATCCTGCCACTGCTGGCGTTTCCGGAAGGCTTCATGACCGGCACCATCATGACCATGCTGGTCGTGTTCAAGCCGGAGTGGGTGAGGACGTTCGACGATCGCGACTATCTGCATTGACAGCCCGCCAACAGTGAAAGCCGATGGCTTTAGGGTCATTCTGGTGATCAGGGCAAGGCAGTTGATTCAGTCCGGGGAGCGAGGATCGCGGTGATCAGTGTTCGCTGCGCAGCGCGGCGGCGGTCTGATCGACGCCGATTCGGTAGCCAAATCCACGCACCGGGTAGATGCGCAGGTCGATGATTCTAGCGCTGCGCAACTTACGTCGAATATTGGCAACGTGCACATCGACGCTGCGATCTTCGGCGTTGATGATTTCGCGCGCCATCAGTGTCGAGCGAGAGACCGAGCGGCCGCCTTCACGCATGAGGATTTCGATGATCCGCGACTCGGTTTCGGTCAGTTCGACCCTGGCGCCGCTATTGGCATGCTGAACCAGCATGGTCTGCAGGTTGAGGACCAGCGGGCCGAAGCGGATCTGATCGTCGAGCGGGTTGGCGGACTTCTGGCGGCGGCGCAGCACCGCGTGAATGCGAGCGAGCAACTCCCCAGGAACAAAGGGTTTGGTGATGTAGTCGTCAGCTCCTGACTCGAGCCCTGAGATGCGGTCATCACTGGCGTCGCGGCCGGTGACCAGAATGACACCGACATCGCCCGAACGAACGATTTCCTGCACCAGATGCAGGCCGTCTTCCGCGCCGAGCGTCCGGTCGATCAGCACCATATCGGCGCGGTGTCGACGATACATGCGGCGGAACTCGGCGCCGTTGCTTGCGAGATGAACGCGAAAGCCTTCTCGAGCCAGAAATCGGCGGATCGATTCCGCAGTCCGGCGGTCATCCTCGACCAGAATGACCACAGGGCCGGTATTCGTCTCTGCTGAGATGCTCGTGCTGTCAATTGCGTTCATTGAGTTGCCTCACTGCGATTCTCTCGCGACCCTTTGCTGTCACGATGAATCTTCGTCATCACGATCATCTGACCATGATATGGTTGAGATGCATGTTTGTGCGCATTAGTCAATATATCATGCGCAGTTGTCTTCAGATGGTCTACTAACAATTTGTTACACCCGATTCGAGCGTCAGTTGTATCCCGAGTGGGGGTCAAATCAGACTCTCCGCCTCAGAACACCCAGGCAATCAACAGCCAGAAGAACACGAAGAACAGGAAAAAACCGGCGATCATGAACTGAATTTCGCCGAGCAGCCCTTCGCCGGCAGCGACCGCGAAGATCACCAGGACGATCACGCTGACGATTGCCGAGATGATGGCTGACGTTTGCAGACCAATGCCGCTGTTGAACGTTTCGGCGACCCATGGTGAGAGCGCCGGGACCGTCATGAGTATGCCCATGACGATCAGCGCGACGGCGAAGGCAACCAGCACCGTGAAACCGAGCAGCAATCGCAACGCCAGGCGGCTGTCCTTGTAATCCTGAGACATGTTTTGATGACTCCTTTCGCACGCTGTCCTGATTCTGTAACCATTTGCCAGTGTTGCGCAGCGTGGCAGTCAGCAAAGCGAGCCGGCGCAGGCGGTCAGGCCGATGCGCGGTCGTTTCGCTGGAATTCTCGGACCAGCTCGCGCACGCGATGCGGTTTCGTCATCCCTGCGACGCTGAATTCCGGGTTGTCACCGGTGGTGAAGATATCGATCTGACCGACCCGCATGATCCTGTCAGCGTAGGTCTGCGTGACATGCACGGCACGAATCTGCGAGACATGCAGATCGATGTGTCGCTTGCGGAGCAGGCCTTCTTCCAGGTGCACTTCGCCGTTGGTGATGCGTAGGCGCGTTGCCCGTTTCTTGAGGAACCAGACGCCGATGGCGAGACCACAGAGCCCGGAAATGACCATGAGCAGCACCGCGAGCAACGGACTGATGGCAAGCACCTGATCGCGAAACGCGATCAGGACGACCAGCGGGGCGATCAGAAAGACCCAGAGCAGGGCGAAGACCAGCGGCTTGTTGCGGAACATGACCGGTCGTGAATCGTAACAAACCGAATTGTCAGCGGCCATGAGCTGCTCTCCTGTCAAAGATGACTCGCTACACGCCGTCTCGCGCAGCGCGGTTGCAGTTGCGTTGGCATGGATACCTGCAGAGACAGTCTGTTCATCTCGCCCGCACACGGCTATCTCATCTACAGCCATTTTGCCTGAACTGCGCGAATGTTCAAAACTTCGCGGGGTGGTGCGCCTGCCAGTGGCGCGCGATATCGACCCGTCGTGCGACCCAGACATCGGCATGCGCCTCGAGATGGTCAAGAAACCGTCTCAAGGCTTGAAAGCGCCCGGGCCGTCCGACCAGCCGGCAGTGCAATCCGATTGACAGCATTTTCGGCTGATCGGCGCCCTCGGCGTAAAGCACGTCAAAGCTGTCACAGAGATAATCGGCAAACTGACGGCCGCTGTTGAAGCCCTGCGCGGTGGCGAAACGCATGTCGTTGCAATCGAGCGTGTACGGGATCACCAGATGCGGTGTTGTCTTCCCTGAATCGGTCTTTACTGCCGTCCAGAACGGCAGATCGTCACCGTAATTGTCACTGTCGTAGAGAAACCCGCCGGCTTCGACCACCAGCCGCCGGGTGTTCGGGCTGTCGCGGCCGGTGTACCAGCCGAGCGGTGGCTTGCCATAGAGCGTGCGGAAGATCGCGATCGCCTGCTGCATGTGCGCCCGTTCGACGTCGATCGGGACTGACTGGTAGTGCAACCACCGCCAGCCATGGCAGGCGACCTCATGACCCAGTTGCCGGAACGCGGCAGCAAGCTCCGGGTGCCGTTGCAGCGCCAGGGCGACGCCGAATACGGTCAGCGGCAGTTTGCGTCGCTCGAATTCGCGCAGAATACGCCACACACCAGCTCTTGAGCCGTATTCATAACACGACTCGACGCTCATGTGACGATCCGGAAAAGCCTCGGCACCGACCACTTCGGAGAGGAAGCGCTCGGACGTCGGGTCGCCATCGAGGACACACGCTTCGGCGCCTTCTTCGTAGTTGAGCACGAACTGCACGGCGACTCTGGCACGACCCGGCCAGGCCGGGTCTGGTGGCGTGGCGCCGTAACCGATCAGATCGCGAGGGTAGGGAGGCGCACTCATGCATCACACCCGTAACCGACGTGTGTCAGACGGAAGGCCGCAACCTGCCCGAGCGCTGCATCGAACGAGTCGATCAACCGTTGCCCCGGTCGTTGCGTCAGCGCCGGGCAGAGTCCGCTCAATGCAGCGCCGCCGATGATCCAGGCATGCTCGGCACCCTCGTGATGCCGTTCAAGCAGCGCGTCGACGCGCGCGACCAATTGATTGCGGTCCACGACCGGATCCAGGTCGTCCATGTCGAGGCTGTGAATGGCGCGGCAGATGTGGTCGAGCCCGATCTGGCGCAGCCGGGCCGCCAGCATGGCCGGCCAGTGCCTGCCAGGCGTGATGATCGAACAGCTTCCGCCCAGCTGCAGCGCCGCCACCACCGACGCTTCCAGCATGCCGAGTACCGGCAGCCCGCTCATCGCACGCACGGCATCGATCCCTGGTTCGCCGAAGCAGGCGAGCAGAATCACATCGGGTCGTGATGACATGAGCAGTTGGTCCTGTTCGAGACAACGAACGATGGCAGCTGCGGACAGCACGCAATCACGCGGAGTTTCGACATACGGCACGCTGTCATGCGCGGTGACGGCAATGATGTCACCGCCGAGACGGCGTCTGGCGTGGGCATGGAGCCGCTCGGTGATCGCGTGACGGCTGTTGCCGTTGATCATCAGCAGCGGCGCAGCAGCGGTGGCTGGTCGGTCAATCATGCGCCAGCGTCCAGTCGCAGACACGCAGCCGCATGCGTCGCCGACAGGTCGCGGGCCACCGGAATCTGTTCGCGGCAGGTGTTGTCGGCGAGCGGGCACCGGGGCGCGAAGGCACAGCCTGGCGGAATCGACGCAAGATCCGGCGGCGCGCCAGGGATGGCGGTCAGACGCTGGCCACGCAATTCACCGGAGGCACGCGACAACATCAAACCGCGGGTATACGGATGACCGGCATCGCGGATCACCTCCCGGGCCAGCCCGACTTCGACCAGTCGTCCGGCGTACATCACGGCAATGCGATCGGAGATTTCGTTCGCCACGCCCATATCATGCGTCACGAACAGAATGCCCATGCCCAGTTCGCGCTGCAGGTCGCGCAGCAAGAGCAGGATCTGGATCTGCACCGTCGCGTCGAGTGCAGTGGTCGGCTCGTCGGCCAGCAACAGTTGCGGGCGGCATGACAGTGCGAGGGCGATCATCGCCCGTTGACTCATGCCCCCGGAGAACTCGTGGGGGTAATTGTCGAGACGGCGCTTTGCCGAGGGAATCCGAACCAGATCAAACAGCTCAAGCGCCCGTTGCTGCGCGGTGGCCTGGTCGACGCCTTCATGACGGCAGATTGTTTCGACAATCTGGTAGCCCACCTTGAAAACCGGGTCAAAGGCAAGCATCGGCTCCTGGAAGATCATCGCCGCGACACGGCCACGGTAGCTGCGCAGTGCGCGCGCGTCCATCGCCGGCACATCATGCCCGGCGACCCGCACCACGCCGCTCAGACGCGAGCGCCGTTCGGGGAGCAGACGCATCAGCGCGCGCATGGTGACCGTCTTGCCGGAGCCGCTTTCGCCGAGAATCGTCAACACCTCGCCGCGCGCCAGCGTGAAGCTGACGCCGTTGACGGCGCGGACCGGACGTTGCTTGCTGCCGAATTCGACATGCAGATCGCGCACCTCGACCAGTGGCTCACCGTGCTGTGCGGATTGAGTCATGACAGCCCTCCGCGGATTTCGTCGGCGCGATGGCAGGCAGCTGACTGCGCAGAACAGTCAGACAACGCTGCCAGCTCGGGCGACACCTGATCGCAACGATCGATGGCGAATGCACAGCGCGGACGAAACCGGCAGCCTGCTGGCAGATCAATGGGGTTTGGCGGATCCCCGCTCAAGGGAGGCGTCTGCGTCCGCTGATCTGGATCCATCGACGGCATGGCGGACATCAGCGCCCGTGTGTAGGGGTGCGCCGGTGCGGCGTACAGCGTTTCGGTCTCGGCGATCTCGGCGACCTTGCCGAGATACATGACCATGACGCGATCGGCGAGGTAGCGCACCACGTTGAGGTCATGCGAGATGAACACATACGTCAGCGCGTAGCGTTCCTTCAGTTCGACGAGAAGGTTGAGGACCTGCGCCTCGACCGACTTGTCTAGCGCAGACACCGCTTCGTCGAGAATCAACAGCCGCGGGTGCAGGGCGAGTGCTCGCGCAATGTTCACGCGCTGCCGTTGACCGCCCGAGAGCTCATGCGGGTAACGGTGGGCAAACTGACCCGGCAGCAGACCGACCTGTTCGAGCAACTGGCGTGCGCGCTGCCGGGCTTCGCTGCGTCGGGTCCCATGGACTTCGGGGCCGAAGGCGATTGAATCTTCCACCGTCATGCGTGGATTGAGCGACGCATACGAGTTCTGGAACACCATCTGCATCTGCCGACGCATGGCGCGGTCGGACAGACTGCCGCCGGGGCCGACCAGTTCACCGTCGAACACCACTTCGCCGGCGTCGGGGGTCAGCAGCCGCATCAACAACCTGGCAGTCGTCGACTTGCCGCAGCCGGATTCACCGACAATGCCGAGCGTCTCGCCCTTGAAGACGTCGAAGTCGATGCCATCGACGGCATGGACGCGTCCGGCATTGCGCTGCAGACCGTCGCCTTTCAGCAGAAAATGCTTGAGCAGACCACGGACGCGCAGCAGCGGTTGCGCCGGACCGGCGCGGTCGACGAAAGGCGCAGTGTCTGTTTCTGTCGCGGTTGGAGAGTCGATCATCGTTTGACATCCATGGCTGAACGCAGCCCGTCGCTGAGCAGATTGAAGCAGATGGACACGGTGAAGATCATCGCGCCGGGCAGCACGGTGACCCATGGATTGACATAGATGGCGTCGCGCATGGTGTTGAGCATCAGTCCCCATTCCGGTAGTGGCGGTCTGGCGCCGAGGCCGAGAAACGACAGCCCCGAGGCGAGGATCATGCTGACGCTGACCAGCGAGGTGGCGTAGACAAAGATCGGCCCCAGCACGTTGCCGAGCACGTGCCGGCGGATGATCGTCAGGCTGCGGGCACCGCTTGCGCGTGCAGCCTCGATGAAATCGAAGTTGCGCACCTGCGTGGTCACACTTTCCGCCACCCGTGCAATCGGTGGTATGAAGACCAGCGTCAGCGACAGCAACGAATTGAACACCCCTGCGCCGAGCGCGCCAGCCAGCGCGATGGCGAGCAGGACCGCGGGAAAGGCATAGAACACGTCGATGACGCGCATGATTGCGGTATTGACCCAGCCGCCGACAAAGCCTGCTGTGATGCCGAGGATCGACCCGATGATGAACGCGTTGATCACCGGCAGAACGCCGATCAGCAGCGACAGACGACCACCGTACATCAGTCGTGACAGCACATCGCGGCCGAGTTCGTCGGTCCCGAGCCAGTGGCCTTCGGTGCCGATCGGCTTCAGCCGGTTGAGCATGCTGGTCGCAAACGGGTCGGCCGGCGCGACCCAGGGCGCAAAGATGGCGAGCAGCAGGATGGTCAGCAGGATCAGCCCGGCCAGACTGGCCAGCCGGTCCTTGCCGAGACGGTTGAAGACCGATCGCCAGTACCCGTGATGAACGGGCTGAACCGGTGCGATCGGTTGTGCGGAATCGTGGACACTTGCCATGACGTGCTGTCTCCTCGGCGTCAGCCGCGCTGGATGCGCGGATCCAGCCAGGCCTGTGCGATATCGACCAGCAGATTCAGCGCAACGAAAAACAGCGCCAGAATCAGAATGGTTCCTTGCAGGATCGGCAGATCACGTTGAAAGATTGCGTTGTTCAGCAGCAGCCCGGTGCCCGGCCAGCTGAACACGGTCTCGACCAGAATCGACCCACCGAGCAGGTAGCCGAGTTGCAGACCCATGACGGCGAGGGCGGTCGGTGCAATGTTCTTCACCACATGCAGGAACACGCGCGCTTCGGCGAGCCCCTTGGCGCGCAGCGCTTCGACAAATTCGTGATTGAGCACATCGGCAACGATGGCCCGGACGGTGCGGGTGACCACGCCGAGTGGAATCACGGATAACGTGACTGCCGGCAGAATCATGTGACGCAGATACGCCCATTCGAACGCCCAGTCCCCGGAGCTACCGGGGCCTGCACCGGAGGAGGGCAAAAGGTTCAGCTCGACCGAGAAGATGATGACCAGGATCAGTCCAAGCCAGTAATGGGGAATGCTGACTCCGGCAACGGCGACCGTGGTGACGACCCGGTCGATCCATGAACCCTGCCAATAGCCGGCCAGTGTTCCGAACAGGCAGCCGAGGGTAAAGCCGATCAGCGCTGCGAACGCGGTCAGGCGCAGCGTATTGACCAATGCACCGAACACTTCGTTGGTGACCTGACGGCCATTCGCGGCCGACAAGCCGAGATCGCCCTGTACCGCACGCCAGACCCAGCGCCCAAACTGCTCGGGAAGAGGGCGATCGAAGCCGTAGGCGCGTTGTACCATCTGCACGACTTCTTCCGGCGCATCGCCCGAGACCACGGCGTCCATCGGGTCGCCTGGCGACAGGTGCACCAGTGAAAAACAGAACAGGCTGACGGCCAGCGTGATCGGGATGACATACAGCACGCGCTTGACGAAATACATCCGTTGCGTCCCCGTGATCGGATCGACGGCTGACCATGCCCGAGCGGGCGCATGGTCAGCCGAGTGGTGGCGGTCAGTCGGCCAGCGTGACCGGCGTCAGATCCTGGAACCAGTTCTGCGCCTGGACGAAACCCTGGACATGCGGCTGCATGGCGCGCGGGCCGACGTCATGCGCCACCCACAGCCACGCTGCATCATCGACCATCAGCTGGTGGAATTCGGCAAGCACAGCATCCTGTTCGGCCTGGTCGAAGGTGTTGCGTGCCAGGTCAAGCAGACGGTCGTACTCGGGATTGGCCATGCCACCCCAGTTGAAGCCGTTCGGCGCCGCCATGCTCGAATGCATGAACCGGTAAAACGCTGCAAACGGGTCCAGCCAGCCGAAGCTGACGTTGGTTGCGTGCGCGCCACGGCTGGTCTCGTGCAGTGCACCCCGACGCCAGTTCGGGAACAGCGACTCCCAGTCGAGCACTTCGAAGGTGATCTCGATGCCGACCTCGGCCAACGTCTGCTGGATGTATTCATTCATCGTCAACGGCTGCATCTGACCAGAACCCGAGGTCGAGATCAGCACGGTTGCCTCGACAGGGTTGTCGGGGCCGAAGCCGCTTTCGGCAAGCAGCGCACGCGCTGCATCCGGATCATAGGTGATCTGGAATTCCGGCTCGCCGAACCAGGGGTGGTCCGGTGTGACCGTCCCGACCGCCGGGACCATCATGCCGCCGAGCAGCTGCGTCAGGCCTTCACGGTCGACGGCAAGATTGGCGGCACGACGGACGTTGACATCAAGCCAGGGGCTGCCTTCGTGCATCGAGAACTGGTAGGGCCAGGTGTGCGGGTAGGGGTTGCTGGTGATCGTCATGCCCTGCGAGCGCATGCGGCTCAGCGCATCGGCAGCCGGGCTTTCGATCCAGTCAACCTGGCCGGAGAGCAGTGCCGACGTGCGGGTGCTTGATTCCGGCATCGGAATCAGTTCAATGCGACCGATGGTCGACACGCGCGCTGGATCCCAGTAATCGGCAAACGGCTCGAGCACGGCACGCTCGCGCGGTACCAGCCGTGTGAGCTGGAACGGGCCGGTGCCGGACGGTGCGCTGGCAAAGGCATCCCAGTCACCGCCGAGCGCTTCCCATTGCGCCGGGCTCGAGAACAGCAGAAACGTCAGCTGGAACGGAAACCAGGCGTCCGGCGCATTGGTGGTGAACTGGATCGTGTAATCATCGATTTTTTCGTATTGATCCATCGCCGGGATGCGGCCCCGCACGTTGCCGGCCTGTCGCGCGTCGAACTGCGGAGCGTCCTCGTTGTAGATCTTCTCGAGATTCCAGATCGCTGCGTCGGCGTTCCACGCGCTGCCGTCATGGAACGTGACGCCCTGGCGGAGATTGAACGTCCAGACGCGAGTGTCGTCAGGGTCGATCGACCAGGATTCGGCCAACCCGGGGGTCAGTCCGCTGACTTCATCGGCTGATGACATGTCCCAGTTGATCAGCGCGTCGTAGACCGTGTAGCCAAGGAATCGATATCCCTCGAACCCACTGTCGGGCTGGCCTGTGGTCAGTGGAATGTCCGACGCGGTCATGCCGATGCGCAAGACTTGTTCACTGGCGGCGGTTGACATGCCGCCGACGGCAATCGACAGCAGCAATGCTGCTGCAGCTCCGCCGTGCTTTACGGTTTGCAGGGAAAAGCGTGTTGTCATGGCGTTCATTCCTCATGGTGGCGCGAATGCTCACTGAACGGGCGATGCGTTGTTCATGACCCGCTGAGTGATACATTGCAAGACCTGGGCCAGCTCAATTCTATGAACTGCTCACCATTCTTGTATACAAAAAAATGGAAATCAAGTACACAAAAAATTCAGTATAAAGAGGACAATCTTGGTCTGCCTGGGATTCAAGAGGGGCGTGCCAAGCATGCCGACCCGGCGTGACCGGCATGCCGATCTGCACCGGTCGAGTGCGTATTGATGATTGAATGCACTGGCGCGGTGCGGGTCGGGTGAGGGGCAGGATCGACTGAAACGGTCGAAATCTATCAGCCGAGGAAGGGCGTCAAACAGCGAAGATCCGCCGCAGGTCGGGGGTCGAGTCATCCTCCTCGACCATGCTCAGCGATGCTTCGATCGCGCGCAGATGGCGATCCATGAAGGTATGCGCACGCTCGCCATTGCCGGCACGCAGATAGTCGAGCAATTGTTCATGGTCACGGCACTCGCAACCGAGATGGCCGGGCGAGCCATACACGGCGAGAATCAGCGACGAGCGCGAACAGAGCCGGCTGACAAAACCGGCCAGTGTGCGGTTGCCGCCGATCAGTGCTGTTTCCTCGTGAAACTGCGATGACAGGCGAATCGCCTGCGCCTGTCTGCGGCCTCGCAGCGCATCGCGCTCTTCGGTTGCCAGCGCGAGTAGTCGCGCATGGTCAGCGGTGGTCATGCGTGCGGCGACTTCCGGCATCAGCGCGCACTCGATCAGCCGTCGCGCCTGAAAGACTTCCCTGGCTTCTTCCGGCGTCGGCGTGGCTACCCGCGCACCTCGCCGTGGCGTCAGCGTGATCAATTCCTCCAGCGCGAGGCGCTGCAGCACCTTGCGAACGATGGTTCGGCTGACTCCGAACACCTCGGCAAGGCTGTCCTCGCGTAGCCGCGCGCCAGGCTTCAGACGGTGTTCGATGATGGCTCCGCTGATGGCGGCATGGATGGCGTCATGGCCGGTGTCCATCGCGCAACTTTCCCCTGCTGATCCCCATATTGCAGTGTAGCATAGGCGTATTCAGCGGAAATTTGTGGAGCAGCAATGCGCATTCTGTTTGTCTGCATGGGCAATATCTGCCGCTCGCCGACCGCCGAAGTCGTCCTGCGCGAGCGCGCTCGGCGTGCCGGGGTGCTCGATGCGCTGATGATCGACTCGGCCGGCACGCACGATTATCACGTCGGCCGGCCGCCTGATCGCCGCGCCCGCGAGGCTGCGATGCGGCGCGGTTACGACATGTCGGCGTTGCGTGCACGTCAGGTGGTTGCCGATGATCTGATCCGCTTTGATCGGATTTACGCCATGGACCACGACAACCTGGCTGCACTGAACGCCGTCGCCAGCGGCCTGGATGCTGCAAGCGCGGCAAAGCCTGCATTGTTGCTTGATGTCTGCACTGACCCGTGGACGCGCGACGTTCCTGACCCCTATTATGGAGGAAAGCGTGGTTTTGAGGATGTTCTGGATCTGATCGAACAGGCGGTTGATGCCATCGTCGATGGCATTGTGGCCGAACGCCGAGCCGAACAGGGCAGCGCCTGAAACCCGCCGGATGGCACTTGAACAGCGCTTGAAGCCTTGACGCACGGCAGCGACGTTTGTTTGCAGCGGCGTCAGTTTCGATTGTTCACGCCGTTTGTGTCTGTCAGCTGGGGGCTTGTCGTTGATGCTGCACTCTCTGCTTTGCCGTTGCCCTTCCGGGCAGCGTGATCACCAGGTTGTTTGGCGCCGTGTGCGCAGGTCACTGGCCGTCGGGTTCGCAGCGTTCGCGGTTGCGCAGTCTGCCCCGGCCAGCGAGCCGCCCGGCGTTTCGGATGTGCTGCGCGAAATCGATGACCGCAGTCTGGAACCGCTGCCGTCGCCGGACCTGTTGCCGACTCCCGGCGAGCCTGGCATTGCCGAGCCGGGTGGCCCGGTGGTAGTGGTCGACGATCTGGTGCTGCGCGGCAATACCGCCATCGAAACCGATGTACTGCGCGCGCTGCTTGCCGATGCCCTTGGCGAAGCGTTCGATCTTGCCGGACTCGAGGGTCTTGCTGCTCGCCTCACGCGCTTTTATCGAGAACAGGGCTATCCATTCGCACAGGCAGTCCTGCCTGCGCAAGATCTGTCTGATGGTGTTGTCGAGTTTGCCATTGTCGAGGGGCGTTATGGCGTCATCCGTGCCGAGGGCCCAGAGCAGTTGACACGACGTGTCGAGCCGTTTTTGCGTGCGCTCGAGCCAGGTGGGCTGATCGCGTCGGCGCCACTCGAGCGGGCAACGTTGCTGCTCGACGATCAACCCGGCGTCGATATCGTCCCGGTGATGCAGCCCGGCGAGCTGCCGGGCACGGGTGATCTGTTGCTGCGAGTCTCCCCGCAGCCGCGTCGTTGGACGGCACAACTTGGCGTCGACAATCACGGTAGTCGGAGCAGCGGTCGACAACGTCTTGACGTTCTCCTCGGTGCTGGTTCATTGCTGCGCTTCGGTGATCAGGCGCAGCTCCGTTTGCTGGCCAGTGAGCAGGACCTGCGCGTTGCCCAGCTCGGTTACCAGCAACCGTTGGGTGGACAGGGCTGGCGGCTCGATACGTCGCTGGCATATACGGAATATTCGCTGGATCTCGACGGGTTTTCCGGTGAAGCACGGACCGCCGGGGTGGTCTTGAGTTACCCGTTGGTGCGCAGTCAGCGTAGCAATCTGATTGCCAGCCTCGGCATCACCCACAAGCGCCTGGATGACGAGCGCCTGGTGCTGAGTGAACGGCGGACTGTCACCAGCGCCCCGTTTGGGCTGCGGTTCGATCACCGTGACGCGCTCGCAGGCGGTGGAATCAGCTTCGGCAACGTCGAACTGTCGCCAGGTCGTTCGCGTACCGACCTGCCGGAATTCTTCGTCTCCGGTGACTTCGTGCAGCTGAACGCCCGCCTTGGTCGGCTGCAAGCGTTGACGGGGCAGTATTCAGCGTCGCTGTCTCTCGATCTGCTCTGGTCTGATGTCGACCCCGGGTCATCCGAAGCACTCGGCATCGCCGGGCCGGCGGCGGTCCGTGGCTATGCATCGGGCGAAGCCAGTGGTCCCCGCGCGGGTGTCTCTCAATTCGAACTGCGGCGTCAGCTACCGGGCGGGCAGGCTTTCGGCTTTTTTGACCATGGGCGTGTACAGCGCTTCGAAGGCAGTGACGCGCGCACGCTCAGTGCAGCCGGGCTTGGGGTGCGGCTGCAGCGCGGTTGGCTGGATGTCGAGGCGGTGACTGCCTGGCCGCTCGATTCCGCGGATGCAGAGGTCGAGCCACGCGACGGGCCGCGCAGCTGGTTGCGGGTCCGCGCCAGACTTCGATAGGCTCGAGCGTTGCAGTGTCAGCCTGGCGTCAGTAGTGTCAGCCTGGGGTCAGTCGAGGCGCAGCGTGTCGTCACCTGCTGCGTCTGCCGGCGGTGTATCGAACCACTTGAGTTCGATCTCCAGGCTGTGTTGCATTCCGCGTGACCCCTTGTCTTCGTCTTCAGCCTGGATTTCCAGCGTGAGAGCGGACGGTATGCTGAGTTGCAATCGCTGACCGCTGCCGCTCAGGCTGACAGCGCCCTGGTCGACGCGCTCGGCGAGATCGCGCAGGAACGTCGCGACGGCATCTCGGCTTCTGTGCGATTCGCTCTTGAACAGACGGACTTCTTTCCCCATCCTCAGTCCTCCTCCGTTGTCGCAGCGTGTTGCATCAATGACACCAGAAGCCGCATCCAGAGGCAAATCGAATACATTGATCGACCAATCGAGTGTCAGATCGCGCCGATGTAACCAGCGCTCGCCGATCGCGCCGCTCGACCCACCGCGGTGGCTGCGCAATCGCCATCTGCAGACGGTGCTTGCCGGCGTGACGCCGGCCGTGTCGCTGCCGAGCCAACGCGCCGAATGGCTGGAACTGCCCGATGGTGACCGGCTGCGACTCGTCTGGGCGCCTGCGGCGCAACAGGTCGACTGCATCGGCATAGCGCAGCGGCCGTTGGTGCTGCTGATTCATGGCCTCGGTGGAACGGCGCGTTCGCGTTATCTGTGTGGAGCAGCGCTGGCGGCTCACGCGATTGGCATCGATGCCGTCATGCTCGAGTGCCGAGGTGCCAGCGACGAGCCGAACCGCCTTGCGCGCGCGTACCATGCTGCTGCCTGGGACGATCTCGAAACGGTTGTGATGGCACTGCGTGCACGCTATCCGCTGCGCCCATTATTCGCCGTCGGGTATTCGCTGGGTGCCTCGATCCTGCTCAACTGGCTGGCGCTGCGCTCAGTCGATGCGCTCGCCGGTGCGGTCGCGGTGTCGGTGCCGTTCGAGCTGGATGCCTGTGTTCGTCAGCTCGATCGTTGGCCCGGGACGGTGTATCAGCAAACGCTGCTGCGTCGGATCCGCAAGCAGGCAATCACCCGCTTTCGGCACCGAGACGACGCGCCGCTCCCGATTGATGCGATTGCTCGTCTGCGCAGCATCCGTGACTTTGATGAGGCGCTGACCGCTCCACTTCACGGTTTTTCCAGTGCCGCCGACTATTACCATCGGGCGAGCTGTCGGCCACGTCTGGCAGCAATCCAGTGCCCGACCGACATCATCCATGCGCTGGATGACCCGTTGATACCGCCGTCGAGTGTGCCCTCTGGCAGCGAACTGGCGCCTGCGGTGCGCTTGCTGGCACAGCGTTGCGGCGGTCACGTCGGTTTCTTCGAGGCGGTCAGACCACCAGGCCACCACTGGCTGGATCGAGCAGTGGCGGCCTGTCTGCAGCAACGACTCAGTGCGTGAGCCCGACGGTTTCCTGCAGTTCCTGATTGACGTCGCTGTGGCTGCGGCCTTCCTTGAGCTTCAGCAACCGGTCGATCTGGGCCAATGATCCAAGATGCGCATAGATCGCTGGCAGATAGCGCCGATCGCGCATTTCGAGGAAACGTTCGTCGGAGAGATTGTAAAGCCGCTCTTCGTTGACCACATAGCAGCCTGTGATGTTGCGCACCTGGCCAGTCTGCTGGACACGCATGTTCAATGGTGTGAACATGTTATGTTCGGCAAGGTAGTGGCAGCAGGTGCTGGTGAAGGCGTCCATCTGCTGAAGTTCGCCGAGATAGCGCTTGACGTTTTCCAGCGCATCAGCGGGATTGCCATCGTCTTCGAATAATGGAACGCCGTCGCTCTCGCTGACGAGTGGTGATTCCTCGTCGATGCAGACAGTGAACTGGCCTTCATCGCCGGTGCCGGCGAGTGCGAACGGGTAGCGACGGATGATCGCCGGGATATACGCGCCCTGCCATTGGCCGTCTTCGTCGACAAACAGGTTTTCGCCGGCTTCGAGACCGAGCAGCGCGACCGGACGAAATTCGTCACGCGTCTTGTCCTCGAGAAAGACCACAGGGTAGAGCGATGCAGCGCGAGAGAACTCATGCATCATCACCGAGGCGATGTGAAAGTCCCTGGCGAATGCAAAGCTGGCGGTTGGCTTGATGCGTAGCTGGGAATGCCGGTCCTTGTTGACCGGAACAAGTCGCTTGAACATGGTTGGCTGCTCCTGATACGAGTGTAATGTGACGCATGCAAAGATGGTCAAGTTGGTGTCTGGTTGTTGATTTTTGTCAGTTTCTAGCGCGACGTCCTCCAATTCGAAGAGGATATCACACTATCCTTGCGACGCAGCATGCGAAATAGTCTCCAGATGCTTGATGCGACTTTCTTGCCGCGGCTGCGCGTGATGTTGACGTCGTCTCTGCGTTTGCCGGTGACCTACCGGGATCTGGCTATCGCGCTTGGCCTTCGGCCACCACGGCAGATTGCCAGAGTCGCCGCTTTGCTCGAAGCCTTGATGCATGAGGACGTTACTGCGCGTCGCGCCATGTTCGCGGCGGTCGTTGTCGGTCGACAGGGCGATGGTCTGCCGCGCCCAGGGTTTTTCGAGTGCGCGGTCGCGCTGGGGCGGTTTCCCGCTGACAGCCGTTGGCATCGACGTTTTCACCAGACCGAATGGCTGGCTGTCCATGAACCAGTGTTCAATGCCTATCGGCAGGCGCGCTACCGTGTGCAGACGGCTGACGGCGAGCTCGCGTTGCAGATCGACTGCCCGAACGCTGCGCTGGTCGGCTTGTCAGAGTCTGATTCTGCTGGCTGTGGTGCCTTTGTCACCGCCTGTAACCCGGGTAGTCGCTTGTGCAGCGATGCCGACAATACCCGGCGCATGGCGTTGCTGCGCACGCAGGCATCGAGTACCGGCTTGCCGGTACTCGATGCCGAGGCCGATGATCCGAGCGGCCGCTGGCCGGGCGAGCCGGGTCTGTTTCTGGTCGGCTGCGATCTCGAACAGGCAGTCGTCCTCGGTCATGCAGCCGGGCAGAACGCAGTGGTCTGGGTCGATGCGGTCGGCTGTCCGCGTCTGGTCGAGACGCGGACGCCGCCATGAGGTATGCGGCAATTCCCGCTGCGCCTGGCGCGCGTGGTCTCCGTCGCGTCAGTGGTATCATGAAAGTTGTTGTTCAACTGGAGGATTGTGTTCATGAGTGTGGCGTGGAATGACGCGACCTGGCGTAGCTTGCCGCGCGTGCAGATGCCCGAGTATCCCGATGCCGCTCAGTTGGAAGCAGTGATCGGCGAATTGTCCACCTATCCGCCGCTGGTGTTTGGTGGCGAGGTGCGGTCTTTGACCCGTTCGCTGGGCGACGTTGCCGAAGGGCGGGCGTTCCTGCTGCAGGGTGGTGATTGTGCCGAGAGCTTCGCTGATTTTCGTGCCGATCTGATCCGCGATACGTTCAGAGTCCTGCTGCAGATGGCGGTGGTCATGACCTACGGCGCGCGCCTGCCGGTGGTCAAGATCGGCCGCATGGCGGGGCAGTTTGCCAAACCGCGCTCATCAGCCGAGGAAACGCAGGACGGTCGCGTTCTTCCTGCCTACCGTGGTGACATCATCAACGGTCTCGCGTTCGACGCCGACGCCCGCACCCCGGATCCCCGGCGCATGCTGCGTGCCTACACGCAGGCTGCCGCGACGCTCAATCTGCTACGGGCGTTTTCCACCGGTGGCTTCGCCGACATGCATCGGGTACACCGCTGGACGCTCGACTTTGTCGATCATGAGCGAATGGAGCGTTATCGCAATGTTGCCAACCGCATCGCCGACGCGCTCGCGTTCATGCAGGCAGCCGGTGTCGAAGGCAGCGACGCCCTGTCACGCGTTGCCTTTCACACCAGCCATGAGGCGTTATTGCTCGATTACGAACAAGCGTTGTGCCGTGTCGACTCGACCACCGGCGATACCCTTGCCGGATCGGCGCACATGCTCTGGATCGGCGATCGTACCCGCCAGCCGGATGGCGCGCATGTGTGCTTCTGCTCACAGATCGTCAATCCGCTCGGCGTCAAGTGCGGCCCCGGGCTGGATCCGGATTCGCTGTTGCGGCTGATCGATGTGCTCAATCCGGACAACATCCCGGGGCGGTTGACGCTGATCACCCGCTTTGGCGCTGGACGCGTCGCCGAGTATTTGCCAGCACTCGTTCGCGCCGTGCAACGCGCCGGTGCATCGGTCGTGTGGTCGTGTGATCCGATGCACGGCAATACCATCAAGTCCGGCAACGGCTACAAGACCCGGCCGCTCGCAGCGGTCCTGCAGGAAGTGCGCGAGTTTTTCGCAGTGCATCGTGCCGAGGGCAGTATCCCTGGCGGGATTCATGTCGAGATGACCGGTCGCAACGTGACGGAGTGCACAGGCGGCGCAGTCCCGGTTCGCGAGCAGGATCTGACCGACCGCTATCACACCGTCTGCGACCCGCGACTCAACGCCAGTCAGGCGCTGGAACTTGCCTTTCTGGTCGCCGAGGAACTCGCGCTCAGCCACGGTTGAGCGCATCTGCCGGGGCGCTCACGCGCCCTGACTCAACCGCCGCCGGGCCGTAGCGGGTGTACGCGGAGTCTGCTCATGCTGTGCCACAGCCACTCCCAGGGGCCGATCTGGTAGCGTTGAAACCACCAGTGTGCAAACACCATCAGCAGCAGATAGACGACCGCAACGACGATGATCACCGCCAACGTGCCGAGCTTGCCGATCAGACCGAATCCCCAACCATAGAAAATCAGCTGCCCGGCCACCGCCGACAGTAAATATCCACTGAGCGTCATTCTGCCGAGTGGCGCCAGTCGCTCCACCAGCCAGGCCAGTGTCGGGCTCGACAACACCGTGGCGATCACCATCAGATAGCCAAGCGATGTCACCGGCAGATGCAGGTTGAGTAGTGCCAGCACCCCGACCGGATCGACCGCAAAGCGCAGCGTCAGCTTCCCGATCAACCCGCAGAGGGTCAGCAACAGGCCGACTCGCAGCAGACGCCGGCGTTGCTGGGCCAGCCTGCCAAGAATGCCGGACCGCCCGGTTGCCAGGCCGAGCAAAAACAGACCTGAGAGCATGAAGACTCTAAAAATTAGAATGTTGTCTGCAGCTTGTGAAGCGCTTTGCAGCATCTCCACATTCTGCCGGACGACGTCGCCCGGCATGGCAGACGCATACCCCTCGATCCGCTCGACATGACCACGCGGAACGGGCTCCACTGCGCCCAGCCCACTCAGCGCAAGCCAGAGCGGGCCGGCCAGAATCAGCAGGCTGGCAATGACCGTCAGCAGACGCAGCGGCAGCCGCGCGGCAATGGGCAGCAACATGCCGAGCAGTGCGTAGGTCATCAGGATGTCGGCCCAGAACAGGAAGACAGCGTTGAAGACGCCGATCAGAAACAGTGTCGACAACCGCCGGAACAGCCGGGCTAACGGCATGTTGCCGGCGGCATCCATCCGGCGCAGGACCAGGCTGAAACTGAGCCCGAACATGAAGCAGAATGCGGCAAGCGCCTTGCCATCAACCAGCACTCGCAGCAGGTCCCAGGCAACGTTGTCAGCGGCTCCGAGCAGATCGGCGCGCAGCCCCGGAGTGAGATAGGCAAGGCCGGAAAAAGTCATCATGTTCATCAGGATGACACCGGCAAGTGCGACCGCACGCAACGCGTCGATCAGCGCATCGCGCTGATCCGGAGTCCGATGCGAGATGTGTTCGACCTGCTGTTGCTTCGACATGGCCATGCCCGCTTGCTTGCCCACTCAGCATATCGGTGTTGTGCCGGTGCAAGGTGCTGTTTTTTTTTCTCGTTGCTGTCAGCCAGGCGCCGCTGTGTCAGCAGACGACAGCGATGATGATAATTAAGTGTACTGTCAGACGTTTGTCTGCGGCAACCCGATTGCATCGATCGCCTCGGTCATCATGGATCACGTCGGTTGCTTGAATCGCCCCGCTCAAGCAGCGTCTGCATGCGCGCCAGCCGCTCCTGCAAGGCGCGGGTTTCATCGGCGAGAGCCGCAATCTCGGCATGCAGCGCCGCATTCTCTTCCTGGACCGTTGAACTCATGACCGCGCGCTCCTCGGCGACATGGGCCTGATGCATGCTCTGCATTGCATCGACGATGATCGCGATGAACAGGTTGAGGACAGTGAATGTTGCAACCAGAATGAATGGCACGAAGAACACCCAAGCCCAACCGTACACCTCCATCACCGGACGGGCGATGCCCATTGACCAACTCTCGAGCGTCATCACCTGGAACAGCGTGTACATCGAAGCGCCGAGCGTGCCGAACCACTCCGGATGACTTTCGCGGAACAGGCCGGTGGCGATGATGGCGAACACGTAGAAGACCAGCGCCAGCAGGCCGATGATCGAGACAATGCCTGGAATCGCCCGCAACAGTGCCTCGACGATGAAGCGCAGCTTCGGAACCATCGAGACCAGTCGAAGCAGCCGCAGGACGCGCAGGACGGCAAATGGCCCGCTGCCTGGAACCAACGCGATGCCGACGACCAGAAAGTCAAAGACATTCCACGGATTGCGCCAGAATCGCAGGCCCAGCGCGAAATGCTTGGCGAGTACTTCGATGGTGAAGATGGCCAGGATGATGCGATCGGCCCAGATCAGTATCGGGCCGGCGACTTCCATCGCCCGGGTCGATGTCTCGAGCCCGAGCACCACGGCATTCAACAGAATCAGTGCGATGATCAGGCGTTGCGTCGATTGCGCCTGCACGTGCGTCAACACCCACTGCCTGAGCCTGCCCGGTCCGCGCATTGCTGCTGCTCCTGTCGTCGTCCACTCGCGTCGAGGGGCTAATGTAGGCGAGCACGGCGGCGCTGTCGACAGAGTCACGACGCCGGCCGATCGGGCAGGGCAGGATTGCCGGGCGTAAACCCATCGGTGTTATGAAAGTTCATTCGGGTACTTGAATGTACTGAGCGGTAAAGCTAGACTGAACTGGTCAGGAATTCACCGAGATTGGTGGACAAGCGACAACCATGATGACGCTGCAGACAAGAGATCGTCGAGATCCTGCGGTATCCGGTGCGGGCTTTGTCCGCACGGCTGACAAGACAACAACTCTGGATGGAGGATGCCATGACGCTTTCCCGGCGTGGATTTATTCGTTCCGCGGCAGTCGCCGCTGGTGGCCTGACGGCTGCTGCCACCACCATGACCCCGGCCTTTGCGCAGCGGCGTTCACGCGTGCGCTGGAACATGCCGACCTCCTGGCCGCAGGGGCTGTTGCTGCAGGACTCGGCAACCATGTTTGCGCAGAAAGTTGCCGAACTGACAGACGGCGAATTCGAGATTCGTGTTCGGCCGGCTGGCGAGCTGGTTCCCCCGCTTGAAGTGTTTGGAGCCGTGCAGGCGGGGACGGTCGAGTGCGGCCACAGCTGGAGCGCTTATCTCATTGGTCAGAACGCTGCACTGATGCTCGAAGCCGGCATTCCGTTCGGCTTGACCGCCGAGCAGCATGCGGCCTGGCTGCGCGATGCCGGCGGCGCGGAAATGCTCGACGAGGTGTTCTCTCGGTTCAACGTCAAGTCATTCCTCGTCGGCGATATCGGCGGCCAGATGATGGGCTGGTTCAATAAGGAAATCAACAGTCTGGAGGATGTTCGCGGACTTCGGTTGCGCATTGCCGGACTGGGTGGGCAGATCTTCCAGGATGTTGGCGTCTCGGTGCAGCTGATCCCGGTTGGCGAAATGCTGGCAGGCCTCGAGCGGGGTGTCATTGACGGTGCTGCCGGCGGTACACCGACTGATAACGTGCGTCTCGGCCTGCATCGCGTTGCCAAATATTGGTACTACCCGGGCTGGAACTCGCCAAGCGCGGCGATGAGCTGTTATGTCAACCGCGATGCCTGGGCAGCGCTGCCGGATGATTTCAGGCAGGCATTCGAAATCGCCGCCGTCGCGACGCACAGTGCGCATGTCACGCATTGCCAGGAAGCCGACCGTCGCACGATTGCCTCGCTGCATGTGAATAATCCGGAGATCGAGTTCCGAGCGCTGCCAGACGACGTCATGGACGCTGTCGAACGTGCGGCATATCGGCATTACGAGCGTTTCGCCGAGGAGCAGGCCGACTTCCGACGCATCTTCCCGGAGTGGCAACGCTTTACTGCCGAAATCCGGGCGCTGCAGGACATGACTGTCCACCCGCTGAACGCGCACCGTCTGCGCAGCAGCTGAGTCGGGCTGTCCGGCCCGCGCACTGCACGCCGTTCCCGCGTTGGGGACGGTCCGCAGTGCCGGCGTCGAGCGGTGAGGGAATCCGGCAGTCGTGGCAGCGGAGCGTGCGATGATGGGCGTACTCTTGTCGGCCAGTCAGTTGATCGATGGTCTCAACCGTCGGATCGCCGGTCTTGCGATCTGGTGCACGCTGGTGATGATCGTCGTTTCGTTCGGGAACGCGCTCATGCGCCGCGTTGGTCGTGCCATCGGTGAAAATCTCACCTTTGGCACGGCGATGGATCTGCAGTGGGTGTTGTTCAGCGCCATGTTCCTGCTGGTGGGCGGTTACGTGATTCTTACTGACGGCAACGTGCGCGTCGATGTCATGTACAGCCGCTTCAGCGAACGCACGCGGAGCATCATCGAGGTCATTGCCGCAGGCGCATTCATGCTGCCGTTCGCGCTGTTGGTCATTTACATGTCCTGGCCGCTGGTGATGAACTCGCTCGCGGTCTGGGAGCAATCGACCTTGCCTGGCGGAATCCCTCCATGGATGATCAAGCCATTGATCCCGTTGGCGTTCGTGCTGGTTGCGCTGCAAAGCCTGTCGCACCTGATCAAGCATGTTGCATTTCTGACCGGTCGTGGTCCCAACCCGCATGATCCGATGGCCCGCTGAGGGCAATCCACCTGGCCGAGGCGAATGATGTGATGGATGGTGTACTCGGACTGACCATGTTTCTCGTGCTGATGGCGCTGCTGTTTACCGGGATTCCGGTTGCCTATGTGCTGGGCGGGGTGACGTTGCTTGCAGCGGCGGTCGGTCTGGCGCTTGGCGAGTTCAACTTCCTGTTCCTGCAGGCGTTGCCACAGCGCATTTTCGGCATCATGCAGAATTTCACCTTGCTGGCGATCCCGTTCTTCATCTTCATGGGGTTGATTCTCGAGCGCTCGAAGATTGCCGAAGACTTGCTGACCACGGCGGGTCTCCTGTTCGGGCGTGTGCGAGGCGGTATCGGCCTGTCGGTGGTCGGCATCGGCGCCATTCTTGCCGCCAGCACCGGCGTCATCGGTGCATCTGTCGTCGCCATGGGGCTCATCTCCTTGCCGGTCATGTTGCGCTATCGCTACAGCCCGGCGCTTGCCAGCGGGATTGTGGTGTCGGCGGGCTCGCTCGGCCAGATCCTGCCGCCGAGCATCGTGCTGATCGTGCTCGGCGATCAGCTCGGCGTGTCGGTGGTCGATCTGTTTGTCGCGGCGCTGATTCCCGGCGTGATGCTGGTTGGCGCCTACATCGTCTTTCTTGGCGTGCTCTCGTTGTTGCGACCGCAACTGGTTCCGGCGATGCCGCCCGAGGAGCGCGCCGGCATTGCAACCCGACAATTGGCGATGCGCGTCATACTGGTCATGTTGCCGCCACTGCTGTTGATTCTGGCGGTGTTGGGGAGCATTTTCACCGGTTTTGCCACACCGACCGAAGCAGGCGCAGTTGGTGCGGTCGGCGCCATGGTGCTGTGTGCGCTGCGTGGCCAGCTGCGCTGGGAGCTGTTGCGGCAGACGCTGGATTCGACCGCCAGGATCACCAGCATGATCCTGTTCATCCTGATCGGGGCAACGGCTTTCGCGCTGGTGTTTCGAGCGCTGGATGGCGACTGGCTGATCCGCGATCTGATGGCCATGCTGCCGGGTGGCGCAGTCGGTTTTGTCATCATCACCTTGCTGGCGATCTTCGTGCTCGGATTCTTCATTGATTTCTTTGAAATCGTGTTCATCGTGATTCCGGTGCTGCTCCCGGCGGCGGTGATGTTCCAGGTCGATCTGATCTGGTATGGCATCCTGATCGCGCTGGTCATACAGACCTCATTCCTGACGCCGCCGTTCGGCTTCGCCCTGTTTTATCTGCGTGGCGTCGCGCCACGTGCAATCTCGACCGTGGAGATCTACCGCGGTGCGGTGCCGTTTATCGGCCTGCAGCTGGTGGTGGTCACGGCGGTCTATCTGTATCCGGAGCTGGCGTTGTGGTTGCCGTCGATTCGATGACCGGGGCGACAGCCGATGCACACCAGATGCCTGACGACATGCACTCACAACCTGCAGCGGGGAGGACGCAATGAGCTGGGAAGCGATAACGATCGGTGAGGCTTTGAGCAGAACGGCTGCACGTTGTCCGCAGCGCGAGGCGGTGGTCGACGGCGGCAAGCGTGTGACGTTTGCCGAGCTTGATCGGCGTTGTGATGTCATGGCGTGTGCGCTGCTGGCGCGTGGCGTGCGCCATGGTGATCGCGTCGCCGTCTGGGTCGCGAACTCGCTCGAGTTCGTTGTGCTGTGGATGGCCTGCGCGCGCATTGGTGCCATCCTGGTGCCGATCAATACTCGCTTGAAAACAGACGAAGTGCGCTATGTGCTCGAGCAGTCGGGCGCCTGTCTGCTGGTCAGCATGGATCACAACTGGGGAATCGACTTCGTCGCGATGCTCCATGAGCTGTTGCCCGAACTCGCCGAATTGGACGGCGATCGGGTGACCAGCGAGGCATTTCCGGAGCTCCATACCGTGGTGGTCTGGGGAGAGCAGCGCGTGCGCGGCACCCTCAGCCTCGAGGCGTTCAGTGACGGCGGCGTCAACCGGCCGGCACTCGACGCGGCAGAGGCGGCGACCGGCCCTGATGACACCGTGATCATCGTCTACACCTCGGGGACCACCGGACGGCCCAAAGGTGCGATGCATTCGCATGTCATGTTGCGCAACGCCGCCAACGTGGCGCGCGTCATGCGGATCGAACCCGGTGAGCGCATTCTTGGCCACATGCCGTTCTATCACATCGCCGGCACGCTGACCGAGATCCTGCCGTGCGTGCTGCTTGGCTGCACGCTGGTCACCATGCCGAAGTGGGATCCCGATCTGGCGATGGAGCTGATCGAGCGTGAACGGGTCAATATTTTCGGCGGCATTCCGACGCATTTCATTGACTGCATCGATGCGCTGCGCCGTGTCAACCGTGACACCTCCTGCCTGAAAAGTGCCTGGATCGGCGGCGCACCGGTCACGCCGGATGTTGCCGAAGCGGCGTTCAAGCAGATGCGTCTGGATGCATTGCAGGCAGTCTACGGGATGACCGAAACCACCTCCTCGACGGTGTTGAGCGAGTTCGACGCGCCTCTGGACATACTCTGCGACAACAAGGGCAAGCCGATTGGCGAGTTCGACGTGGTGGTGGTCGACCCGGTGACTGGCGCGCCAGCGCCGGTCGGGACGGTTGGCGAAATCCGGGTTCGCGGCCATATCGTGATGCAGGGCTATTTCCGCAACCCGGAAGCAACCCGTGAGGTCATGACCGCCGACGGCTTTTTCAAGACCGGTGACCTGGGGTGTTTCGATGCGCAGGGCTATCTGAAGGTCACCGGTCGGGTGAAGGACATGTTCATTGTCGGCGGAACCAACGCTTACCCGGCCGAGATCGAACGGATGTTGCAACAGCATCCCGCCGTCAGGCAGGCCATTGTAGTCGGCGTGCCGCATTCGCGGCTCGGTGAGGTCGGTTTCGCCTTTGTGCAGGTCGATCAATCGGCAACAGTCGATCAGCAGCAGCTGCACAGTTATTGCCAGAACACCATGGCGGATTATAAGGTGCCTCGGCATTTTTGTTTCGTACGTGATTTTCCCTTGACGCCGACCGGCAAGATTCAGCGTTACGTGCTGGCGGAACGCGCAAGGGCAAACTGTGAAAACGCTGGCAACCAATGAGATCCGCCGGTCTGGAACGTCCGGCACCAACCATTGCCGGCTCGACAGGACGACGTGCAAGGGGAGGCGATCGAGACCTGATGGCAATGCGCGATGAACTGAACTCGTTCAAGAAAGAACGCATCCTTGAAGAGGCGGCTATGTTGTTTTACGAGCGTGGCTTTCGCGGAACGAGTGTCGATGCGATTGCGGAACGGCTCAGCGTCACCAAGCCCTTTGTCTATCAGCATTATCGCAACAAGGCAGCGTTGCTGATGGAAATCTATATCCGCGTCGTGCATCAGTCACTCGATTGCATCATTCAGGCGCGTCGCGCAACGGGCAGCCCGCACGCGCGACTGCAGCGATTTGTCCGTGATTACACGCACCTGGTCATCAACGAACAGCGCGTTACCGCGATCTTCTTCCGCGAAGAGAGCAACCTCGGTGTGGAAGACAGGCTGCACATCAACGATCTGAAAGGGCAGTTCGATAATGAACTCTCCGCGTTGCTCCAGGAAGGTGTCGACGCCGGCGAGTTCGAGATACCCGACGTGCGCATGGCAACGCTGGCCATTGTTGGCATGATCAGCTGGCTCTACACCTGGTATCGCAGCGGTGGCCGACTCGATCCGGACGGTATCGCCGAGCGGATGTTGATCTACTGTGAACGGCTGGTGGGGGTCCGTCGCCATGACGATCCGGCATGACGTCATCGCCCCGGGGATCGTGCGATTGATCATCGACAACCCGGCGCGCCGCAATGCGCTTGACGAGGCCATGTTTCGACAGCTTGCAGCACTCTGGCCAGCGCTTGACGCTGATGCAGCGGTGCGCTGCGTGATTGTTCGGGGGCAGGGTGAGCAGGCGTTTTGCGCCGGTGCCGATCTGACAGTCGACTGGGATGCCTGCACCGATCGTGACGCACTGGTCGACGCTGCACTGCTGAAGCTGAGGCGGTTCGGCAAACCGTTGATTGCGGCGATCAACGGGCAGTGTGTGGGCGGTGGGCTGGAACTTGCGCTGAGTGCCGATCTGCGCGTTGCTGCCGAGGGTGCCGTCTTCGCCTTGCCTGAAGTGCGCTGGGGCATTTTTCCGTCCGGGGGCGCAGCGATGAAGCTGCCGTTGCAGGTCTCGCGCGCCGTGGCGATGGAGTGGTTGTTGACCGGCTCCCCGGTCGACGCGGCAACGGCATTTCAGCACGGACTGGTCAGTCAGCTGTTCCCGGATACGCAGGCGCTTGATGCCTGGGCGGAGCGGACAGCGCTGACCATTGCCGCCAACAGCCCGGTCGCCGTGCAGGCGGTCAAGCAGGCTTGCGCCGCACAGGATCTGTGTCGGCTGATCGATCAGGCGGCTGATGAACAGGCATTGGTCGATGCCGTCAGGGCCAGTGGGCAGGCACGGATCGGGATTCAGGCATTTCTCGACAAACGCCGACCGGTTTACCCGAACAGCTGAGCGCGTTCGGTCACCCGCTACGAACAGGACAAGACATCGCACAGCTGTAATATTCAGGACAAACGATTTATTTTGCTAGATATTACTAAACAGTAATAAAATATACTTAGCAGTATGCTTATTCCAGAACAAGGGACTTGATATGAGCAGGCTTGATGCAACGCGGACGATCAGTTCAGAGCAACTGCGAACCGCCCTTGAAGCAGCCAACATACCGACGCTGCTGATGACGCTGATTCAACTGACCGGTGATCGTCGCTGGCTGGGAGCGCCTTACCGTCCAACGCGCAGTCGTGGGCTTGGCGATCATCCGACTGGTGGCCTTAGCGACGCGTCGCAGTCCGAAGTGCGCTGCGCCGCGCATGCGGCGATCAGCGCCTGGCTGGCGGGAGTACCACCCCGTTTGCCCAACCCCGACAACGCATTGCTGCGCGAGATGCTGAACGCTTGTGTCGGTGAGGAGGTGCCGGATGACCATGTCGCGATGGCAGCCGAGCAAATGGGGTTAACCAATGACGCGCATCGAGAGGTCGCGTCGCTCGGCAACGTGATCCCGACCGGATGGCAGGCGGTGATCATCGGTGCCGGCGTCTCCGGGCTGCTCGCAGCGCTGCGGTTCAAGCAGATGGGCATTCCGTTCACGATCATCGAACGTCAGAGCGATGTCGGCGGCAACTGGCTCGACAACCGCTACCCCGGCTGTGGTGTCGATACCCCCAGCTATCTTTACTCGTATGCGTTCTTTCAACGTGACTGGTCGACGCATTTTGCCCGCCGCAACGAGGTGATGACCTATCTCCGCTCACTCGCTGACCAGTACGAGTTGCGCAAGCACATCCGCTTCGGTCGCGAGGTCACTGCTGCGACGTATTGCGAAGACACCAATCGTTGGACATTGCAGCTCAACGTGCCGATTGACGGGCAGAGCACGTTGTCTGCCAATGTCGTGGTGTGCGCGGTCGGCCTGTTTCACACACCGAAGGTGCCCGACCTGCCTGGTTTCGATACGTTTCAGGGGTCGGTGTTTCATTCTGCGCGCTGGCCTGACGATCTGGACGTCGAGGGGCAGCGCGTCGGCGTGGTGGGGACCGGCGCCAGCGCGATGCAGATCGTTCCGGCGATCGTCGACAAGGTCGATGCGCTGCACGTCTTTCAACGTTCACCACAGTGGATCGCGCCGAGCGACGATTATTTCAAGCCGATCGACCCCGGCCATCACTGGCTGATTCGCGAGGTGCCGTTCTACTACCACTGGTATCGCTTCCGTCTTGCCTGGGCCTGGACCGATCGGATCTACCCGGCGTTGCAGCGTGACCCCGACTGGCCGCACCCAGAACGTTCGATGAATGCGATCAACGATGGCCATCGCGCTTTCTTTACCGAGTATCTGCGGAGCCAACTCGATGGACGCGATGATCTTCAACGTCAGGCGCTTCCGGATTATCCGCCGTTCGGCAAGCGGATTCTGCTCGACAACGGCTGGTATGCAGCGTTGCGCCGCCCGCATGTGACCTTGCATGCCGAGCCGGTCGCAGCACTGAGTGAGTCGGGTCTGCAGACCCGCAGTGGCACCGACGTCGCGCTTGACACGATCGTGTTTTGTACCGGTTTCGAGGCGCAGCATTTCGCCGCGACGGTGGATTTTCGTGGCCGTCATGGCCAGACGCTGCGCGAGGCGTGGAATGTCGATGATCCGCGTGCCTACCTGGGTTTGACGACGCCCGGGTTTCCGAACCTGTTTTTCCTGTACGGCCCGAATACCAACCCGATCGGCGGCAGTTATATCAATATCGCCGAGCGTCAGGTCAATTATCTCTGTGATCTGATGCAGCAGATGTTGGGCGCATCTTTGGCATCGGTCGAGGTGCGTGAGGCGGTCAACGCCGAGTACAACCGGCAGGTCGACGCGATTCACTCCGAAATGGTCTGGGCCCATCCGGGAATGGAGACCTACTATCGGAACCGATTGGGGCGGGTGGTCACCAATATTCCATGGCGATTTGTCGATTACTGGCAGATGACGCGTCGGGCAGATCTGGAAGACTATGAGGGACGGCCGGCTTCATAGCCGGCCGGCATCCTTCCCCACAGCCTCGGCCACGGCAAGATACACCGCGCGCAGGTTGTCACTTGACAACAGTTGCGGGTCGTCGTCGAGCAGCTCGCCAACGCGGCGTATCAACAACGACTGCACATGATAGCGCTGCCGTCGCGCGCGAATCGCCGCATGGTCGCCGTGGGCGCGTAACCAGCCACGATGATGCCGCAGTGCCGCATCGAGTTCTTCCAGGCCGCGCGGATCGTTCGCCGACACCTGAACGATCGGTGGCGACCAGCCTGTCGAGCCAGGACGTAGGTCGAGCACCGAGCGCAGCTCCGCCAGCGTATTGGCAGCGCCTGGCAGGTCGGACTTGTTCACCACGTACAGATCGGCCAGCTCGAGTATGCCAGCCTTCATTGCTTGAATCGCATCGCCGGCCTGCGGCTGAACAACCATGACCAGTGTGTCAACGAGCTGGCGAACCGCATGTTCGGCCTGACCGACACCGACCGTCTCGATCAACACTTCACCAAAGCCATACGACTCGGTGGCGGCAATCAGGTCCGGCAGATTGTCGGCGAGACCATCGCTTGACGAGCGGCTCGACAGTGAGCGGATGAACAGGTCGGGCTCATTGGCGACGGCGTCCA
>LFIK01000173.1_pt1 | contig 44212 bp, 43 predicted proteins | sample 643401 | NCBI WGS metagenome assembly LFIK01 (sample SAMN03777447, study PRJNA286221) | soda lake metagenome | biome: soda lake; feature: Kulunda steppe; material: water; isolation source: sample T5-Br brine of Lake Tanatar-5 | place: Russia: Kulunda steppe | collected 2010-07
TCATCGGCATCCACGGCCGTACCCCGGATTTCGCCGGAAACGATCTGCCGCCCGTCGGTGGAGCCGACCAGCCCGCGAAGATGCAACTCGTCACCATCCAGCATGGCGTAGGCGGCAATCGGGATCTGGCAACTGCCCTGGAGCTGACGATTGAGACCACGCTCTGCCTCGACCCGAATATGACTCTCGGTGTGGTCCAGCGGCCCGATCAGCCGCTCCACCTCGCTGTCACCATGACGGCACTGGATACCCAAGGCCCCCTGGCCCACCGCCGGCAACACCTCTTCCGGCGGCACCAGGTAACGAATACGTTCGGTCAGCTGCAGCCGCCGCAAGCCAGCGGCGGCGAGGATTATCGCGTCGAATTTGCCATCATCGAGTTTCTGCAGACGCGTGTTGACGCTGCCGCGCAGGGTCTCGATCACGAGATCCGGGCGCAGCGCAAGAATCTGACACTGGCGTCGCAGGCTGGCGGTACCCACGCAGGCGCCGTGCGGCAGATCAAGCAGACTGGCGTGATGATTGGAGACGAAAGCATCGCAGGGATCGCCGCGCTCGGGGATCACCGGCAGCTGCAGCTCCGGCGTGATTTCGGCAGGCACATCCTTCATCGAATGCACCGCGATATCTGCCGTCTCTTCCAGCAGGCCCTGCTCCAGCTCCTTGAGAAACAGACCCTTGCCACCAATGCGCGCCAGGGGCGCGTCAAGAATCCGGTCACCGCGGGTGCTCATCCGCACCAACTCGACGTTCAGTCCCGGATGCCGCTGTTTCAGCAGCGAGGCAACGTGTTCCGCCTGCCAGACGGCGAGTGGCGACTTGCGCGTGGCAATGCGCAAAAGATCCTTCATCGGGCCCCCTTCGATTCAGTAGCAACGGCATGCGGCTGGTACGTGCCGGCCTCGACCCGGGCACGCATCGTCACCCTGTTGATCAGGTCGTCATGATGCCATGGCTGGGTTGCGCTGCCGAACCGGCACCGCGCCTTGCCAGGTGACCAGAACCGGTCTCGGGCGCAGACCTGGGAACAGATCAGCGCTTTCCTAGGAACCCAGCTCACGCAGCACCCGGCGCACCTCCGGCAGATGCCGGCGGCTGACTTCCAGCCGCTCGCCGGTATCCCGCAACACCAGAACGTGCCGCCCGGTGATCTCCTTCTCCAGGCCCTCGATGCGGTCGCGGCAGACCAGCGCCTTGCGGTGAATACGCAGCAACCGGGTCGGGAACCGCTCTTCGAGTTGGCGCAGGGAATCGTCGATCAGATCCTCGCCATCGTCGTGCACGGCGGTCACGTACTTCTGCTCGGCCTCGAAGTAGCGGCTGCGCTGCAGCGGAATCAGGTACAGATCGCCGCGTCGACGACAAAGCACATGGGCCGCCGGCTGCGCCCTCACGTCCAACTGCTGTGCCGCCTTATCCCGGGCCGCGCGCTCCAGGGCGGCAGCCAGTCGCTCGCGGTTCACCGGTTTCAGCAGATAATCGGCGGCCTGCAGATCAAACGCTTCCAGCGCATGGTCGCCATAGGCGGTGACGAAGATCACCCGCGGCGCCTCGGGGGTGCCGTCTTTCAACTCCGCGGCAGCTTCCAATCCACCCATACCCGGCATGCGGATATCCATCAGGACGACGTCAGGAGCAAGCTCCGCCACCTGCTCCAGCGCCTCCTCGCCATCCCGGGCCGCCCCCACCACCTGATGGTCGCCTAGATCACTGACCAGCTGCGCCAGACGCTCCCGCGCCGGACCCTCGTCATCGACGATCAATACCCTCATTCCGACTCCGTGCGGTAAGGAAAGGCCATATGCACAGCATATGTTTCACCGTCATCCGAAGCCGTGAACGAGGCCGCGTTACCGAAGGCCAACTGCAGGCGCTCGGCAACATTGCGCTGCGCCGTACCGCTGCCGTCCGACGACCAGGCCACATCGGCCAGCGGGTTGCGGATATCGATCTGCACCCGATCACCACGCAGGCGGCCCTCGACCCTGATAAGGCCGCCGGCGCGACGCGGCTCGATACCATGCCTGACCGCGTTTTCCAACAGTGGCTGCAGACTCATCGGCGGTAACAGGGCGTCGTCCGGCGCCGGCTCCACCTGCCAGTCGAGCTGCAATCTTTCGCCCAGGCGCAGTTCCTCCAGCCGCAGATAATTGCGCGCCAGTTCCAGCTCCCGAGCCAGTGGAACCAGCCGGTCGACCTCGGCAAGGCTTGCGCGAAACAGCCCGGAGAGGTCTTCAACCGCCACCTCGGCGGCCTCGGGTCGCTGCCGGATCAGGGCAAGAATGGTGTTCAGGCTATTGAACAGGAAATGCGGCCGTATGCGCGCCTGCAGGGCCTCGATGCGACTGCGGGTGAGGGTCTCCAGGCGCCGCCGCCAGGCGAACTGCTGATGCAGATAGCGCAGACTCACCGCCGCCGCGATACCGCTGATGGCCAGGTTTCGGCCATGAATTTCCCAGGCGGTCTGCATGGTCATCTCGGGCAGGACCTGCCGCGCGACCTCACCGACCAGGAAGGTCACCAGCAGCACCAACAGCCAGGCAGCGACGCCGGCCTGGGCCATCGGCAGGCGACACAGCAGCGGTCGGCTCAGACACAGCACCAACGTGCTCGCCAGGGCCACCCATTGCACGAACAGGCTGTAGAGACTGAGCGCGGTCCAGCGATCAACGCTCAACGGTTGCACCAGCACCATGACAAAGACCAGTAACTGGGCGATGACAACCACCGCGAAAAGGGTCTGCAGCCGACAGAATTCCGGCAGGAAACAGTTCGTTCCCCGCTCCCGTTCAGGCCCTGCCATCACCTTCCCTCTCCCTGTGCCTGCCTTCAGCATGAGCCGTTTGGGGCCAGGCGAACAAGCGCCCACTGTCCGCGCCCGGCGGATTGCTATACTGTGCCGCCGTTTCCATATCACCGCAGGCAGCAGCCCCATGACCAAGCGTACTTCCAGCCAGCTCTGGACCGGCCGTTTTACCGAAGCCACTGATGCCTTCGTCGAGGCCTTTACCGCCTCCGAGCATTTTGATCGACGGCTTTATGCGCAGGACATTCGCGGCTCGATTGCCCATGCCCGCATGCTGGCCAAGGCGGGCGTGCTCAGCGAGACGGAGCGCGACGCCATCATCGCCGGTCTGGAAGGCTTGCGTGTGGACATCGAGCAGGGCGACTTCGACTGGTCGCCTGCGCTCGAGGACGTGCACATGAACATCGAGAAGCGGTTGACCGACCGCATTGGCGAGGCCGGCAAGAAGCTGCATACCGCCCGCTCGCGCAACGATCAGGTGGCCACCGATATCCGCCTGTACCTGCGTGATGCCATCGACGCGATCCGCGCGCAGCTGCTGCGCTTCCAGCAGGGCCTGGTGGACCTGGCAGAGCGTGAAACGGACACCATCCTGCCGGGCTTCACCCATCTGCAGGTGGCGCAGCCGGTGAGTTTCGGTCACCACATGCTGGCCTGGTACGAAATGCTGGTGCGGGACCAGGAACGCTTCGAGGACTGCCGGCAGCGGATGAACGTGATGCCGCTGGGCTCGGCGGCCCTGGCCGGCACAAGCTTTCCCATCGACCGCGACATGACCTGCGCCGAACTCGGCTTCGACCGCCCCAGCCGCAACTCGCTGGATGCGGTGTCAGATCGGGATTTTGCGCTGGAATTCACCGCCGCAGCCGCAATCCTGCTGACCCACACCTCACGCATGGCCGAGGAAATGATCATCTGGGCGTCGCCACTGGTTGATTTCATTGACCTGCCGGATCGCTACTGCACCGGCTCCAGCATCATGCCGCAGAAAAAGAACCCGGACGTGGCCGAAATCGTCCGCGGCAAGACGGCGCGGGTGAACGGGCATCTGATGGCCCTGCTGACGCTGATGAAATCCCAGCCCCTGGCCTACAACCGGGACAACCAGGAAGACAAGGAACCGCTGTTCGATACCGTCGACACGGTTCTCGACAGCCTGCGCGCCTTCGCCGACATGGTGCCGGCCATGCAGGTCAAGAAGGGCAACATGTACGCGGCAGCGAAGAAAGGATTTGCCACCGCCACCGACCTGGCCGACTACCTGGTTCGCAAGGGCGTGCCGTTCCGCGACGCTCATGCCATTGTCGGCGCCGCCGTCCGTCACGGGGTCGAACAGGGCCTCGATCTGGCCGAAATGGACCTGGCAACGCTGCGCGGGTTCTCCGACACCATCGATGACGACGTCTACCAGATATTGACCCTGGAAGGTTCGGTCGCCGCCCGCGACCATCTCGGCGGCACGGCGCCGAATCAGGTTCGCCAACAAATTGCCGAGGCGCGAGAGCGCCTGAAAGGCGCGGTTTAACGTTAGACGTTTTAGGTTTTAGGTTTTAGGTTTTAGGTTTTAGGTTTTAGGTTTTAGGTTTTAGGTTTTAGGTTTTAGGTTACTGATTTTAAACGTAAAACGTTACACTTTAAACCTTAAACGTCGAGGAAACCCATTTCCCGACGGCAACGATTTCTTCCATGCAAACGGCGTGGGCCATCGGGTAGGTATGCCATTCCACCTTATAGCCCAGAGCTTCCAGTTCCTCCCGGGACTGTTCGCCGAGGCGCAGGTCCAGCACCGGGTCCATGGTGCCGTGGGCCATGAATATCGGCGTCTCCGCATTGGCGGCGCTGCGTTCCTCGGCAACCGTGTCCTGCAGCGGCAGATAGGTGGACAAGGCCAGGATGCCGGCAATCCGGCGTGGATGGCGCAGCCCCAGATGCAGGGCCACCGCCCCGCCCTGGGAAAATCCGGCCAGGATGATTCGCTCATCCGGCACACCTCGCTCGTTTTCCCGCGCCATCAATGCCTGGATCTGCCCGGCGGCGGCGCGAATTCCCGCCGCGTCCTGGCGTCCGCCCCAATCCAGCGAGACCAGGTCAAACCAGGCACGCATGACCATGCCGCCGTTCAACGTCACCGGCTGCTCTGGTGCATGGGGAAAGATGAAACGCACATTGGCAGAGTCCGGCAACCGCAATTCCGGCACGATGGGCCGGAAGTCGTTGCCATCGGCGCCCAGGCCATGCAGCCAGATTACCGATGCCCGGGCCGTCTCCTCACCGATCTCCACGGCATCAAGCAGTTTCTCAGTCATGCATCATCCTCCTGGTCGGGAAACGCTGATCTATCCCCACGTCTGCGCCGAGTGGACACGGGCGGTATACTGCCTGCTTTCCCGGATCGGAGGCCACCATGCGTCATTGTCTGCTGCTGCTGTTGCTGAGCTGCCTGCTGATCGCGGCCTGCGGCCAGAAGGGCCCGCTGTTCCTGCCCGACGAGGACGACGAGCAGAGCGTCGCCCCGGCCGAGCGGGCCCAGTCCTTCGCCTGACGCCACCTCAGCCTACGGAGTTTTCATGCAGCCCTTTGCCTACCGGGACGGGCGGCTTTTTGCCGAACAGGTTCCCCTGAGCGCCATTGCCGAAGAACACGGCACGCCGGCGTATGTCTATTCCCGCGCCGCGATCACCACGGCGTGGCAGGAGTTCACAGCGGCCTTTGCCAGCGTTGATCATCAGATCTGTTATGCGGTCAAGGCCAATTCCAACCTGGCAGTACTGGGGCTGCTGGCGCGCCTTGGCTCCGGCTTCGACATTGTCTCCGGCGGCGAGCTGGAACGCGTTCTGCGCGCCGGAGGCGACGCCTCCCGGGTAGTGTTCTCCGGGGTGGGCAAGAGCCGTCACGAGATGGCGCGGGCGCTGCAGGCCGGCATCGGCTGCTTCAACGTCGAGTCATCGGCGGAGTTGGCCCAGCTGCAGACGGTGGCCGCTCATCTGGACACCGTGGCCCCGGTATCATTGCGGGTGAATCCGGACGTGGACGCCCAGACCCATCCGTATATCGCCACCGGCCTGAAGGAGAACAAGTTCGGCATCTCCCTGCCCGAGGCGGAGAAGCTGTACCAGGACCGGGCCGGTTATCCAAACCTCGACTTCATCGGCGTTGATTTCCATATCGGTTCGCAGCTGACCCAGGTAGCACCGTTTCATGATGCGCTGGACCGGGTGCTTGCGATGATCGACCGCCTGGCCGCGGACGATCTTCGTTTGCGCCATATCGACATTGGCGGCGGTCTCGGCGTGCGCTACCGCGACGAGCAGCCGCCAAGCCCTGCGGCCTATGCCGAGGCCGTGCTGCCTCTGCTGCGCGATCGGGACCTCACGGTGCTGCTCGAGCCCGGCCGCAGCATCGTTGCCAATGCTGGCGTACTGCTGACCCGGGTGCAGGTACTGAAACATGCCGAGCATCGCAATTTCGCAGTGGTGGATGCGGCCATGAATGATCTGCTGCGACCGGCGCTGTATGCCGCCTGGCAGGACATCGTACCGTTACAGCCCCGCGACGGAGCGCCGCGCGACTACGACGTGGTCGGCCCGGTCTGCGAAACCGGCGACTTTCTGGGCAAGGAGCGGCCCCTTTCCCTGGAGTCCGGCGATCTGCTGGCGGTGATGAGCGCCGGCGCCTACGGTTTTGTCATGGCCTCCAACTACAACACGCGACCGCGGCCTCCGGAACTGCTGGTGGACGGTGACACGGTGCATCTTGTGCGCCGGCGCGAGACCGTCGACGAGTTGCTGGCCGGCGAGCGACTGCTCCCCGACGACGCCGGAACCACCCCGTGAGCAGGCCGGTGCGACTGCAGTTCAGCAAGATGCATGGCATTGGCAACGATTTCGTCGTGATCGATGCCATCCGCCAGCCAGTGACGCTGAGTCCCGCACAGCTTCGCTTTCTCGCCGACCGCCACTTCGGTGTCGGCTGCGACCAGATCCTGCTTGCCGCGCCGGCCACCGAAGCTGGCGCAGATTTCCGCTATCGCATCTTCAACGCCGATGGCAGCGAAGTGGAACAGTGCGGTAATGGCGTTCGCTGCCTGGCCGTGTTTCTTGCCGAGCAGGGTCTGAGTACGGCCGACGAGCTTGTGATCCAGACGCTGGGTGGCCCGACCCGGATCCAACGGCTGACGGATAACCAGATCCGGGTCAACATGGGTCCACCACGGCTGGCACCGTCCATGATCCCATTGCAGGCGGAACATCAGGACAGTCAGTACACGCTGGAGGTGGACGGCCACACGTTACGTATCGGCGCGGTGTCCATGGGCAACCCCCACGCGGTGCTTCTGGTCGATGACATCGAAACGGCTCCGGTACAACGTCTGGGGCCGATGATCGAGGCCCATCCGCGCTTTCCCCACCGGGTGAATGCCGGCTTCATGCAGGTAGTCGATCGCGGCCACATAAGGTTGCGGGTTTTTGAACGCGGCGTCGGCGAGACACTGGCCTGCGGCACCGGCGCCTGCGCAGCGGCAGTGGTCGGAAAGCTCCAGGGTTTGCTGGACCCTTTGGTGCTGGTCGATCTGCCGGGTGGCCGGCTACGCATTGAATGGCAGGGTGGTGACACAGCGGTGTGGATGACGGGCCCGGGGCAGACGGTGTTCGAGGGCAGCGTGCTTCTGCCCGATGACGGCAATGCAAATGACGGATAGACTGAAGAAAATCCGGTGCCGAGCCGGATGCGTGACCGGAGAAGCGGATGAGCACCCAGCACGAAGCCGAACTTGAACAGGACACGCCGGAGGAAGGCGTCGCCAGTTATCTGGAGCAGCATCCCGATTTTTTCGCGCGGCATCCGGAGCTGGTGACCCAGCTTCGCATTCCCCACGAATGTGGTGAGGCGGTATCCCTGATCACCCACCAGGTGCAGGTGCTGCGCGAGCAGAACCGAAAATACGCCCGGCGCCTGGACGAGCTGGTGCGGGTCGCGCGGGACAACGACCGGCTGTCGGAGCGTCTGCATCGGCTGACCCTGGACCTGCTCGACAGCAGTGACCTGGATGCGGTGCTGGGAGCATTGAAAGACGGTCTGCGCGAACACTTCGCCGCCGACCTGGTGGCCGTCCGCCTGTTCGACAGTAACAAGCTGCAGGCCGAACATCAGGACTTCGTTATCCCTGAAGACAGCAGCCTGGCGCACTTCCGACGCTTTCTGCAGGAAGAGAAGCCGGTCTGTGGCACGCTGGCAACAGAGCAGATCACATTCCTGTTCGGTGACAGTGCGGCCAAGGTTGCCTCGGCTGCGCTGATTCCGGTCTGTGATCGCAAGGTCATGGGGCTGCTCGCCATCGGCAGCTATCAGGCAGACCGCTTCCATCCCAGCCAGGGCACGGTATTCCTGCGCCAGCTCGGACAGCTGGCAGGTCGCGCGCTGCGGCCGCACCTGGATCGCTAGGCCGGCCGTGCAGGATGAGGCTCTGGCCTGGCTCGATCGTCATGATCGCCACCTGACCAGCGAACGACGCCTGTCCCCACTGAGCCGCGAACATTACCGCCGCGATCTGGAACGCCTGCGGCTCTGGTGCGCAAGCCAGGGCCTGAAGCTCTGGGAAGACCTTGACGGCCATCACGTCAGGGCCTTCATCGCCGGTGAGCACCGCCGCGGACTCGGTGGCCGCTCGCTGCAGCGACGGTTGTCGGCAATCCGAGGTTTCTACCGCTTCCTGATCCGGGAAGGACTCTGCCGTAACAACCCGGCGCAGGATGTTCGCGCCCCGAAAAGCCCGGGCCGCCTGCCGGACACGCTGGATCCGGATCAGACAGCGCGCCTGCTGGATCAGGGCGCGGAAACCGACGATCCACTGCAACACCGGGACGTGGCGATCTTCGAACTGGTCTACTCCTGCGGCCTGCGACTGGCGGAGGTGGCGGCCCTGAACCGGGGCGATGTCGACGCCGACAGCGACATGCTGCAGGTCACCGGCAAGGGCGCGCGTGCCCGGCTTCTGCCTGTGGGCCGTATGGCGCGTCGCCGCCTCGCTGCATGGCTGAATCTGCGCCCGCGGTTCGCGGGTCCGGAACAGGCGGCGCTGTTTGTCAGTCGCCGGGGGGAACGGCTGTCCCATCGCAGCATCCAGAGCCGCCTGCAGCGCCTGGCCGCGCTCACCGGACTGGATCGGCACGTGCATCCGCATATGCTGCGGCATGCCTTCGCCAGCCACCTGCTGGAATCCAGCGGCGATCTGCGGGCGATCCAGGATTTGCTGGGTCACGCGGATATCGGCACCACCCAGATCTACACGCACCTGGACTTCCAGCACCTGGCGGAGGTTTATGATCAGGCCCATCCGAGGGCACGCAGGAAATAGGGATCCGTCCGCCCTCAACCGGTCCTTGTCAAAGACGGAATCCGACCGCCATCCTTGAAGGCTGTACTCATACCCCCCATACCCGAGGGTTCTCGATAAAACCTTCTCGACGGAGCGTCCATGGATCAGTTTAGAGGCACCACCATTCTTTCCGCGCGGCGGGGCGGCCAGGTCGTGATCGGCGGCGACGGCCAGGTCTCGCTTGGCGACACGGTCATGAAGGGCAATGCGCGCAAGGTGCGACGGCTGTTCCATGAGAGGGTTCTGGCCGGCTTCGCCGGCGGCACCGCCGACGCGTTCACGCTGTTCGAGCGCTTCGAGGGCCAGCTGGAGAAGCACCGTGGCAATCTGCAGCGGGCCGCGGTGGAACTGGCCAAGGACTGGCGCTCGGACCGCGCCCTGCGCCGACTGGAGGCGCTGTTGCTGGTAGCGGACCAGAGCGCCACCCTGATGATCTCCGGCAATGGTGACGTGATAGAACCCGAGCGCGACCTGATGGCCATCGGCTCCGGCGGCCCGTTCGCCCAGGCCGCCGCCACGGCGTTGATGGATCACACCACCATGTCGGCACGAGAGATTGTCGAAAGCGGCCTGAACATCGCCGCTGGCATCTGCATCTATACCAACCACAACCTCACCATCGAAGAGCTGGGCCCCGAGGCCTGAGGAATCGCATTCATGTCGGAAATGACACCGCGCGAAATCGTCCAGGAACTGGACCGCTACATCATCGGTCAGGGCAACGCCAAGCGGGCCGTGGCCATCGCCCTGCGTAATCGCTGGCGGCGGAGCCAGCTGGACGAGGATCTACGGCGGGAAATAACGCCGAAGAACATCCTGATGATCGGCCCCACCGGCGTCGGCAAGACCGAAATCGCCCGCCGACTGGCGCGCCTGGCGCGAGCCCCGTTCATCAAGATCGAAGCCACCAAGTTCACCGAGGTGGGCTATGTCGGCCGCGACGTGGAATCCATCGTGCGTGATCTGGTGGACTCGGCAATCAAGCTGACCCGCGAAGAAGCCATGGATCAGGTCCGCTACCGTGCAGAGGAGGCGGCGGAGGAACGCCTGCTGGATATCCTGCTGCCGCGCCCCAGCAACACGCAGTGGGATCACGGCGAACAGGAGCCCGCGGATTCCGGGACCCGCACCAAATTCCGCAACAAGCTGCGCTTCGGCGATCTGGATGATCGCGAGGTGGAGGTGGAAGTGTCCGCCTCGCAGCCGGGGGTGGAAATCATGGCGCCGCCCGGCATGGAAGAAATGACCAGCCAGTTGCAGAACATGTTCCAGAACCTGGGGGGTCAGCGCACCCGCAAGCGTCGCATGAAAATCCGTGACGCGCGCAAGGTCCTGCGCGAGGAAGAGGCGGCGAAGCTGGTCAACGAAGAGGAAATCCGGTTGGCGGCAGTGGAGCGTGTCGAGCAGCACGGCATCGTCTTTCTCGACGAGATCGACAAGGTCACGCGCCGCAGCGACAGCAATAGCAGCGGTGGCGCCGATGTCTCCCGCGAGGGGGTGCAGCGGGATCTGCTGCCGCTGGTGGAGGGCAGCACCGTATCGACCCGCCACGGCTCGGTCCGTACCGACCACATCCTGTTCATCGCCTCCGGCGCCTTCCACCTGTCGAAGCCGTCGGACCTGATCCCGGAACTGCAGGGCCGGCTGCCGATCCGGGTCGAACTCGACGCCCTGTCGGTGGACGACTTCGTCCGCATCCTGACCGAGCCCAGCGCCTCTCTCACCGAGCAGTACACGGCCCTGATCGGCACCGAAGGCTGTGAACTGAGCTTCACCGAGGATGGCATTTCGCGCATCGCCCAGGTGGCCTGGGAGGTCAACGAAAGTACGGAGAACATCGGCGCCCGCCGGCTGCATACCGTGATGGAACGGCTGCTGGAGACGATCTCCTATGAGGCCTCGGACCAGGGCGGTCAGGCACTGACCATTGACGCTGCCTACGTTGACGAGCACCTGGCCGATCTGGCGCAGAACCAGGACCTCAGCCGCTATATTCTCTAAGGAAACGCTGGTTTATTGGCGTTTTCTGAAGCGGATGGGTGCCACGTCGCCGACGACGTGGCACCCGGTGCCCGTCCTTCCTTATCATGGGCGCATTCAGGTCACCGGCCCTCATACCACTTGGAGTCTTTCCAGCCATGCCCATACCGACCGAAATCAAATTGCATCAGGAGTCGCGAATCCTAGACGTGACCTTCGATGATGGTCAGACCTTCAGCATGAGCTGCGAATATCTGCGGGTGCATTCGCCGTCGGCGGACGTCAAGGGTCACGGCCCCGGTCAGGAAGTGCTGCAGGTCAACAAGGAAGACGTCAACATCAGCCAGATAGAACCGGTCGGCCAGTATGCAGTGCGACTGCATTTCGACGACGGCCACCATACCGGGCTGTACAGCTGGGACTATCTGCACGAGCTGGGCAGCAACTATGCCAGCTACTGGGAACGGTACCTGGAGCGGCTGCAGGCCGCCGGCTACCAGCGTCGCGAGAGCGCTGCCGGTGGCCGTCAGTGAGCGGCGGGGACGCGGATTTCGGCTTCCGCCGCGTGCCGGCCGAGGAGAAAGCCCGCCGGGTCGGGGCCGTTTTCAGTTCCGTGGCCGAGCGTTATGACCTGATGAACGACCTGATGTCGGCCGGCCTGCACCGACTGTGGAAACGTCAGACCGTTGCCATGGCCGGCCTGCGACCGGGCTTCCAGGTGCTGGACCTGGCCTCGGGTACCGGCGACCTGGCGCGCCTGATGGCGCCGCGGGTGGGCTCCACCGGAAGGGTGACCATGTCCGATATCAACGAGGCCATGCTCGCTCGCGGCCGTGATCGCATGCTCGACTGCGGCCTGGCGACGGATATGGACTTCGTGCTTGCCGATGCCGAGCATCTGCCCTTCGCCAACGCCAGTATGGACCGCATCACCATGGCATTCGGCCTGCGCAATGTGACCCGCAAGGAAGCAGCGCTGGCAGAAATGCGGCGGGTGCTGAAACCCGGCGGCATGGCGCTGATCCTGGAATTCTCGCGGCTGCGGCTGCCAGCGCTGGAGCCGCTTTATGATGCCTATTCCTTCCGTATCCTGCCGCGTCTGGGGCAGTGGATCGCCGATGATGCCGATAGCTATCGCTACCTGGCGGAGTCGATCCGCATGCACCCGGATCAGGACAGCCTGCGGGACATGATGCAGGCAGCCGGGCTCGAGGACTGCGACTACACCAACATGAGCGGCGGCATCGTCGCCGTTCATCGTGGCCGGGTCTACTGAGGGCGGGCCTGCACATGCATTGGCTCGATCGCCCACTCCAGACCCTGGCCGGCAGCCTGAACCGACTGTTGGCCATCGATCCCGACAGCCAACAGCGGCTGCAGCGACTGAACCAGCGCTGGATTGCGATCCATCTGAGCGCGCCGACCCTGAGCCTGCACCTGACCGTGAATGACGGGGCGGTGCAACTCGCGGCCGGCGCAGTCGAAGATGACTCACGCGTGCCCGATGCGGTGATCAGCGGCAGCGCGCTGGCGTTGCTGTCGCTTGCCCGGAACCCCGAGGCAGGCGGCGCGGCGGTGCGCTTCAGCGGCGATCTGGGCGTAGTCCGAGATCTTCGCAGCCTGCTTGCCGAAACCGAAATCGACTGGGAGGAACCACTGGCCCGGCTGCTGGGTGACCTGCCGGCGCATCGTCTGGGGGAGACCGGTCGCGCCACTCGCCGCTGGCTGCAGCAGACGCGCTCCCAGTACGCTGGCGCCCTGACTGATTATCTGACCGAGGAACAACGGTTTCTGCCCGGCCAGTGGGAGGTTGACGACTTCCTCAGAGACGTTGACCGGCTGCGGGCCGATGCGGACCGCCTGGAAGCGCGCCTGCGCCGCCTGGAACGCAACCGGAGACCGCAATGATCGGTCCACGGCAACTGCTTCATCTGGTGCGCATCAATCTGGTGCTGATCCGTCACGGTCTCGACGAGGTGGTATTGGCCACGCGCCTGTTTCGCCCGGTCCGCTGGCTGAGCTGGCTGCTGCCCTGGACCTGGCTGCGCAACAACCCGGACAGCCGCGGCGAACGCATCCGGCAGGCCTTGGAGGATCTGGGGCCGATCTTCGTCAAGTTCGGCCAGATCCTGTCGACGCGGCGTGATCTGCTGCCCCAGGACATCGCCGATCAGCTGTCCTTTCTGCAGGATCGGGTGCCGCCATTTCCGGCGGCGGCCGCCCGCGACATCATAATCCAGGCTTACGGCTGCGAGCTCGACATGGTGTTCGCACGCTTCGACGATGTCCCCCTGGCCTCGGCGTCCATCGCCCAGGTACATTCCGCCCGCCTGCTGGATGGCCGGGAGGTCGTGGTCAAGGTGGTACGGCCAGGGATCGCGCGGGTCATTCGGCGGGATCTGGAACTGATGCACAGCTTCGCCGACGTGCTGCAACGCTATTCGGATCTCGGCCGCCGACTGCGGCCACGAGAGGTGGTGGAAGAATTCGAGCGCAACCTGATAGACGAGCTGGATCTGCTGCGGGAGGCAGCCAATGCCTCGCAGCTGCGACGCAACTTCAAAGGCTCCGACAAACTCTATGTCCCGGACGTGATGTTCGAGCACACCCGGCGCACCGTGATGGTCATGGAGCGGATCAGCGGCACGCCGATCGGTCATATCGAAGCCCTGCGGGCTCGCAACGTGGACCTGAAGGTGCTGGCGGAGAAAGGCGTGGAGATCTTCTTCACCCAGGTGTTCCGCGACAGTTTCTTTCATGCCGACATGCACCCCGGCAACATCTTTGTCGACACGACGGACCCGGCGGATCCCCGCTATATCGCGGTGGATTTCGGCATCGTCGGTACACTGAACCCCACCGACCATCGCTATCTGGCCGAGAATTTTCTGGCCTTCTTTGATCGGGATTACCGTCGGGTGGCCGAACTGCATGTAGAATCCGGCTGGGTGCCGGCGGATACCCGAGTGGAGGAGTTCGAGGGGGCAATCCGAACCGTCTGCGAGCCGATCTTTGAACGACCGCTGCGCGACATCTCCTTCGGCGCCGTGCTGCTGCGCCTGTTCGAGACCGGACGGCGCTTCGACATGGTCGTGCAACCGCAGCTGGTCCTGTTGCAGAAGACCCTGCTCAATATCGAGGGCCTGGGCCGCGACCTCTACCCGGACCTGGACCTCTGGCAGACCGCGAGACCCTACATGCAGCGCTGGATGCGCGAGCAGTTGGGCGGCCGTTCCCTGCTGCGCCGCGTCCGCCAGCAACTGCCCGCCTGGGGTGAACAGTTGCCGAACCTGCCGGGCAAGGTGATGAAGGCCGTGGATGACCTGGATCAGTTGCGCGACGATGTCCGGCGCCAGGCGACCGCCGTGCAGGCGTTGCGGGATGCCCAGCACCGCGGCAACCGCCTGCGCATGGGGCTCTACACCACCGGTCTGCTGGTCCTCGCGGCGCTTGTGATCAGCCTGCTTGACACCCGCGCCAGCGCCCTGCTGCCGGGCGACGCGGCAGTCTGGAGCCTGTCCCTTCTCGGCCTGGCCGGCATCGGCCTGGTGGTGACGCTGTTTCGTCGTTAAGGAAACGCTGAATAATTCCCACGCCTGCGGCCGAGACCGGCTTGGGTCATCTGGCAAGGCGCGGTGCGGGTTCGGTAGAGGCGTAGGGTGGGTCAAGCGAAGCGGACGCACGCAGTGTGATCGGGTAGGGGACAACAAAGATTTTCGGACAAGGAATGTGTTCGGACAAACCAGGGCCGGGACGGGTATTGGCGGCGGCGGTGACCGAGCGCGGGTTGGCACCATGGTAACGGATCACACCGCGTGCATTCACTGCGCTTAATGCACCCTACGCCTCGTGCGCAGCGCGCCTCGCCTCGGAAAAAATGCGGACTCCAAATAGGATTCGTTTATGACCGATGACAAGGACCAGGCAAGCAGCCTGCTGCGGCAGCTCTGCGCCCTTCTGGACGTGGAGCGGCTGGAGGATAATCTGTTCCGGGGCGAGAGCCGTAACATCGTGGGTCGCCGGGTTTTCGGCGGTCAGGTGCTGGGACAGGCACTGATGGCGGCCGGCCGCACCGTTGCTCAGGAACGACCGGTGCACTCGCTGCACGCCTACTTCCTGCGCCCCGGCGACGCCATGGCACCGATCATTTTTCAGGTCGAACGTGCCCGCGACGGCGGCAGTTTCAGCTCGCGACGGGTCGTGGCGATCCAGCACGGGCGCCCGATATTCAACCTGTCGGCCTCGTTCCACGTACCCGAAAAAGGCCATGAGCATCAACTGCCGGCCCCCGAGGTTCCGCCAGCCGACGGCCTTGACAGCGAATGGACACTGCTCCGCCAGCACCGCGAATTGCTGACAGAGCCTTATCGTCGACTGGCTGACCGGCCCCGGCCCATCGAAGTGCGACCGGTACAGCCCCAACATCCGCTGCAGCCGGAAAACCGGAACTGCCATCGCGACCTCTGGCTGCGCGCTCCAGCGGATTTGCCGGATGATCCGCTGATGCATCGGGCGTTGCTGGCCTACGCTTCTGACTACCACTTGCTGAGCACGGCACTGCTACCGCATGGCCGCACGATCTTTCAGGGTCGCACGCAGCTGGCGAGCCTGGACCATGCCATGTGGTTTCACCGGCCGTTCCGCATCGACGACTGGCTGCTGTACCACGTGGATACGCCAAGCACGGCCGAGGCACGCGGTTTCTGCCGTGGCAGCCTGTTCGACGGCCGCGGCCGGCACGTGGCCTCGGTTGCTCAGGAAGGTTTGATGCGGCCAATGGATGCCGCTTGAGGAGGTGGCTCGCGGCTCAGGCCCGGGCGGCCCGTTCCTCTTCCTGCGGCGGCAACTGGATATAACAGCCCTGGATCAGCAGCGCCCGCAGCAGCGTTGGCGCCTCGATACGAGCCAGGTTGCGATCCGGCGTCAGCACCAGATCCATGACATGCTCGAGTCGCCCGAAGCGTTGCAGGACCAGCTGGGGCACTGCATCGGAAGGCTCCCGGGCAGGCAGAAACAGATAGGTCTCAGGCGTGCGTGAGCCCTTGAACACGGAACAATGCATCAGCGCCCCCGGCCAAGAATACGCAGGCCCTTGAGCAGGTTCAGGGCCTCGAATACCGCATAGTCATCGGTGGCACGGGCACGGCGTTCCTCGCCGTCATTGAGTCGCGGTAACTGATCCCCGTCCAGGTGACGCTGCAAATCGCGTTCGGTCAGGCGTCTTGGCTCGGCATCATCGCGCAGACTGACCTGTACCCGGTCCAGAATCACGTCAGGCTCGATTCCCTCGGCCTGAATCGAACGGCCATCCGGAGTGTAGTACCGCGCCGTGGTCAGTTTGATCGCCGCACCGCTGTTCAAGGGAAGCACACTCTGCACCGATCCCTTGCCAAAGCTCCGGCTTCCCATGACCACGGCCCGTCGATGATCCTGCAGCGCGCCGGCAACGATTTCCGAGGCCGAGGCGGAGCCTTCGTTGATCAGCACCACGATCGGCGCGCCCCTGGCCAGATCCTCGCCCGATGCCTCGAACTGCATCTGCGCCTGGTCCAGACGCCCTTCGGTATAGACGATTCGCCCCTCTTCAAGGAAGGCATCAGCCACCGCCACCGCCGCCTGCAGCACGCCGCCGGGATTGTTCCGCAGATCCAGCACAAGGCCATCCAGAGATCCGTCGGCGGCATCATGCAGCGCGCCCAGTGCGTCCCGCAGATTGGCGCCGGTCCGGTTCTGAAACTGGCTGATACGGATATAACCGTAGCCGTCCTCCAGCATGCGGCTGCGGACACTGACCACCTGGATCACGTCACGGGTCAGGGTCACCTCCAGCGGTTCATCGCGGCCCTCACGGGTGATGGTCAGGGTTACGTCCGTGCCTGGTTGGCCACGCATCAGCGAAACCGCTTCGTTCAGATCCATCCCGCGAGTGCTGCGATCGTCGAGCCGGATGATCAGATCGCCGGGGCGGATACCGGCCCGTGCCGCCGGGGTATCGTCGATCGGCGCGACCACCCGAATGAACCCGTTGTCGGTATCCACCTCCAGACCAAGGCCACCGAACTCGCCGCTGGTGCCTTCCTGGAGATCCGAGAAGTCATCGGCACTGAGATAGGCGGAGTGCGGATCAAGTCCCTGCAACATGCCGCGAATCGCATTTTCCAGCAGTTCTTCATCGGACACATCCTCGACGTAGTCGCCCTTGATCCGGGAGAACACCTCGCTCAGCGTGCGCAACTCCTCCAACGGTAGATCACGGGCCGCAGGCTGCTCCTCATCCGCGATGGACAGCGGCGCCATCAGCAGCATCCCCGCGGCAATGCAGAGAGCCACCATAAGCGGGCCGGCATTTACTCGATTTCGCATGTCTTTCTCCACCAGGACGGCCCACGCTGCCGGCACACCAATCGGTCAGGGAAACAGGGAAACGTTGCCTTAACCTTCTGGCGCACGCAGCCAGGTCATCGGGTCACGCGGCTCACCACCGACGCGCAATTCGAAATACAGGGCAGAACGACCACCGGTACCGGTGTCGCCGGAGCTGGCAATCACATCCCCAGCCTCGACCCAGTCGCCGACATCCCGGTACAGACTGTCATTGTTGCCGTACAACGTCATGTGGCCGTCGCCATGGTCGATGATCATCAATAACCCCTGACCACGCAACCAGTTGGCGAACACCACCTGACCGTTGGCGACGGCCGCCACCGGCGTACCGCGATCGGCCGCCAGCATCATCCCGCGCCAACGATCACCACTGCGGCCGCGACTGCTGCCGTAGCGCGCCATGATCTTTCCCTCCAGCGGCCAGCGCAGCCCGCCACGCTGTTCGGGGAAGGGCTGCATGGCCCGATCCTGCTGCGGGATTTCGGCCAACGCCTGCTGCAACTCATCAAGCAGGGTCTGCAGTTCCTCCTCGTCCTCGGCCATGCGTGCCAGGCGAGCATCCTCGCTGGCGATCTCGGCGTCCAGACGGGCCTGCAATTCAGCTCGCTCATCCCGCCTCTGAGCCAGACGCCTGGCTTCCTCGTCCTGTTCCCGCCGCAGCTGATCCAGACGTTGGCGCTGGGCAGCAAGTTCCTCCTGGTTGGCACGCAATTCGGCGACTGCGGCGGCAGCTTCCTGCAGCCGCAGTTCACGCTGGGCACCCAGCCGCTCCAGATACACCAGCATGCGGCCCAACTCCGCCGGATCTTCCTGGTTGAGGAGCAACTTCAGCGCCGGCTGAGCGCCGATCCGGTGGACTGCCCGGATTTCTTCCGCGAGTTGCTGACGCTGGGCCTCCGCATCGGCTTCGTGCTCCGCCTGCTGTTGCTCCAGGTCCGCGATCAGGTCGCCAACCCCACGGGCCTCAGCCTCCAGTTCGCGGGCGCGTCGTGCCGAACGGCTGACAGACTGCTCAAGTTGCCTCTGTTCCTCTGCAACGGCATCACGTTGGGCACGCTGGGCGTCGAGCCCACGCTCGATTCGCTCGATTTCCGCACGTAACTCCGACAGCTGCTGCTCCCGCTCGGCGATGTCATCGGCATCCGCCCAGATGCCCGCCGGGGCCAGAAGCAGGAGGCAGAAAACCAGGCCAAGGCCACAGGGGGCGCCGCCGGCGAACGCCCGGCGGGCGTGCAATCGGGCCGCGAGACACGAAACCATGGCTTGCAGGCATTCACTCATTGAGACCGCCCTGTATAATGAGGAGTTCGCTTGCATTGGCGTTCCCGGAAATGCTGCCTCTCCCACTGGTCATCATTCTGCCCTTGCAGGCGTCGACGACGCGCCAAACGACATCCGCGCATTTTCTATAGACCACTTGGATCGCCTGATGGAATTCATTACCGATAACTGGATCCTGTTCGCCGCGCTAGCCGCCGTCATCGGCTGGATTCTAATGAGCGAGTTGGGGCGCGTGGCCCTGGGTGTACAACAGGTGGATGCCACCGAGGCTACCCGACTCTACAACAAGCAGGACGGACTTTTCGTTGACGTTCGGCCAGAGGCTGAATTCAACAAGGGCCATTTGCCGGGTGCAGTGAGCGTACCCGAAGGCAAACTCGAACCGCGCCACAAACGTTTGCAAAAGCAAAAGCAAAAGCCGGTTGTCGTCTACTGCAGTAACGGCATGACAGCCGGAAAGGCCGGAAGAGCACTGAAACAGAACGGGTTCGAGCAGGTGATGCAGCTCAAGGGCGGCTATGACGGCTGGACCGGAGCCGGCCTGCCCACCGAGAACAAATAGACTGGGGCGTCCTGTCGGCGAGGGCCGGGGACGAACCGCGACCAAGGAGTAAGCATGGCTGAAAATCAAACGAATGGGGCCGGAGCCGGCGCCCAGGAAGAGAACAAACAACAGTTCGCGATCCACAAGATCTATCTGCGGGACGCCTCACTGGAAGCACCCAATGCACCCGATATCTTCCGCGGGGAATGGAAACCGCAAGTCAACGTCGACCTCGGCACCGAAGCCAAGAAGCTCGCCGATGACACGTACGAATGCGTGCTGCGGGTCACGGTGACCGCGAAGATCGAAGACAAGACAGCGTATCTCTGCGAAGTACACCAGGCCGGCATTTTCGGAGTTTCCGGTTTCGACGAAAAGACCCTGGAAGCGGTGCTGGCGAGCTACTGCCCGACCAATCTGTTCCCGTTCGCCCGCGAGGCCATTTCCGACCTGGTAGCCAAGGGTGGCTTCCCGCAGATGCTGCTGGGGCCGGTGAACTTCGAGGCTCTGTACATGCAGAAGAAGCGCGAACAGCAGCAGGCCGAACAGCCCGCCGAAAACAGCGCGGCCAAGCCGTCCTGATCGGCGTCAGAGCATGACTGCCACGCAGCAGCCAATGGCGGTGCTGGGTGCTGGCTCCTGGGGCACGGCGCTCGCCCTGGTGCTGGCACGCAACGGCCATAGCGTGCGCCTCTGGGGCCATGTGCCAAGCCATATGGAGAGTCTGGCCCGGGGTCGCGAAAACCGGCGTTATCTGCCTGGCGTCCGCTTCCCCGATACGCTGGAACCCACCGCGGACCTGCGTCAGGCTAGCGATGGCGTGCGCGATATCCTGATCGCGGTTCCCAGCCTGGCATTTCGGGACATCCTGCAGCAGCTTCAGCCGCGTCTGCCTTCGGATGCGCGAATCATCTGGGCAACCAAGGGTCTGGATGCGGACAGCGGTGGCTTGCTGCACGAGGTGGTGGCCGAACATGCTCCCGGCCATCCGATGGCCGTGCTGTCGGGGCCGAGCTTCGCCGCCGAGGTGGCTGCCCGCAAGCCGACGGCCGTAACCATTGCATCCACCGACCAGGGCTTCGCCGAGGACATGGTGGAGCGTTTCTACAGCGAGGATTTCCGTCCCTATTCCAGCAGCGATGTGATTGGCGTCGAGCTCGGCGGTGCGGTAAAGAACGTGCTGGCGATTGCCACCGGCATTGCCGACGGCATGGAGCTGGGTGCAAACACCCGGGCCGGCCTGATTACCCGGGGTCTTGCCGAGCTGGCTCGGCTGGGCGACAGCCTGAACGCGGATCCGATGACCTTCATGGGGCTGTCCGGCATGGGCGACCTGATCCTGACCTGCACCGACAATCAGTCCCGCAACCGCCGATTGGGCCTGGCCCTGGGTCGCGGCCAGTCGCTGGAGCGCGCGGTCGCCGAGATCGGGCAGACGGTCGAAGGCATGTACACCGCCCGCGAGGTCCGCAAGCTTGCCCAGCGACATGACGTGGAGATGCCGATCTGCGATCAGGTCTATCGGATCATGGCCCAGGGTCTGCCTCCGTCGGATGCAGTGCGAGCCCTGATGCAGCGCGCGCCGCGGGGCGAGAGTCCGTTGACCGACGGCTGAGTCGGCAGCACGTCAGCCAGCACCCTCGAAGCCGAGTTGGCGCCAGGCCTCGTAGACGCAAACCGCCACGGCATTGGACAGATTCAGGCTCCGATTCCCCGGCCGCATCGGCAGCCGCAGAACCTGAGACGGAGGCAGGGCATCAAGTACCGCGTCCGGAAGTCCCCTGGTCTCGGGACCAAACAGCAACCCATCACCCGCCATGAAACGACTCGCATAAACGCTGCGCCTGCCGCGCGTGGACAGCGCAAAGACCCGCCCCGGGCGTACCGCGTCCAGCGCCGACTGCAGTTGCGCATGCCGCTGCACCCTGGCCCACTCATGGTAGTCCAGCCCCGCACGTCGCAACTGCCTGTCCTCCATCGAGAAGCCCAGCGGCTCTATCAGATGCAGATTTGCCCCGCTATTGGCGCAAAGCCGGATCACATTACCAGTGTTGGGCGGAATCTCCGGTTGATACAGCAACACATGCAGCATGCGCGTCGACACTCCTGGGGAAACGCTGATCCGTACACACGCGTCCGCGCGCAGGAGAGGCATTCTGCTGTCTCTGCCTTCCATGATCCAGCCTTGCATGCGGCAGTGCCGCTTGCGTCGTTGCTGGAGGCTGTTCAATCTAGGGAGACATTGATTTATTCCCGCGCCTGCGCCCGAGAAAGGCGAACTCCAACGCAGGCGTGCGAATAGAGCAATGTTTCCCTAAGCTTGAAACACCGGCACCTGGTCCGGAGCATCAATGCACGAAAGAGACGACGGCACACACAGATGTGACCCTCGCAACCCCACAAGGAGGAACTCCCATGACTGAACGGCTGGACAACAAGACCGCCATCGTGACCGGTGGATCTCGGGGTATCGGACGGGCCATTGCCCTGGAGCTGGCACGTCTCGGCGCGCGGGTCGCCATCAATTATCGCAGCGGCAGCACCGAGGCGGATCAGGTGGTCGAGGAACTGAAAGCCCTAGGCACCGACGCCATGGCCGTGCAAGCCGACGTCAGCGACAAGTCGCAGGCCCGTGGACTGGTCAAGCAGGTCGAGGATAAATGGGGTCAGGTGGACATTCTGGTGAACAATGCCGGCATCACCCGCGACCGCACGCTGAAGAAACTCACCGACGATGACTGGGAAGACGTGATCAATACCAACCTGAACAGCGTCTACTACACCGTCAGCGCCGCCATGCCCAGCATGATGGAGCGGAAATTCGGCCGCATCATCAATATCAGTTCCTATGTCGGCCAGGCCGGCAATTTCGGCCAGACGAACTATTCCGCCAGCAAGGGCGGGATCATTGCCTTCACCAAGAGCGCCGCCCAGGAAGTCGCCCGCTACAACATCACGGTCAACGCCATTGCGCCCGGTTTCACCCTGACCGAAATGCTGGCAAAGGTGCCGGACGAGATCCAGCAGAAGATCCTCGACAAGATCCCGATGCGGCGCTTTGGCCAGCCTGAGGAAATCGCGCGCGCGGTGGTATTCCTGGCCGCCGATGGCGATTACATCACCGGCCAGCAGATCAACGTCAACGGCGGCGTCTACATGTAGGGGCTCGCATGCCGTGCAGGACTCTCACGCCAGGGCTGCTGCTTCTGCTGCTGCTGGCTTCGACCACGGGTCACGCCTTCGAGCGTGGCCCTTATCCGGAACGCGGCTACGCCGGTATCGGCGTGGTAAACGACATGCTGGGCGCGCAGCTGGAACTGGCCAACCCCGTGGGCAGCATCTGGGTCATGGTTGGCTACCATCTGGACGTGCCCGGCAGCGCCAGCTTTGAACGCGGTCGCCAGACCGGTTTTGTCGGCGGCTTTCGCTTCTTTTCCGCTAGCGCTGGGCTGAAGAGCAGCTGGTACGCCGGCGGCATGATCGGCACGCTGGAGGTCGATACCCGCCGCGAGGACGGCAAGCGCAACGCTTATCAGCGACTTGGCTTCGGCGGCACGCTGGGGTATCAGTTCATTACTGGCCGGCTACGCACCAACATTGGTCTGGGGGCAGCCTACCTGGAACCGTATACCGCAGATGACGATACCCGCGTCAGCCGCGACTACATCCCGTTGTTCGAGACCGGACTCAGTCTGTCCTTCTGAGTAAGGCATCGATCTAGCAGTCCAGATCCAGTTCCTTGATTTTGCGGGTCAGGGTGTTGCGACCCCAGCCGAGCAGCCGCGCCGCATCCTGTCGCCGGCCACCGGTGGCGCGAATCGCGACCTTTATCATGATCCGCTCGAAGCCCGGCAACGCGGTCTCCAGCAGTCCGTGCTCGCCGCGCGCCAACGCACGTTCGGCCCAGACCGCGAGTGCGTCCTCCCAGTCCTCGCCGCTGGCCTCCACCTGACCATCCCGACGCAGTTCCGCCGGCAGATCACTCATGTGTATTTCCTTGCCGTTGGCCATCACCGTCAGCCAGCGGCAGGTATTTTCCAGCTGTCGCACGTTGCCGGGCCAGCTCAGGCCCATCAGGTAGTGTGCCACCTCGTCACGCATCAGTTTCTGTTCGCCACCCAGTTCCTCGGCAGCCTGCGCCAGAAAATAGCGCGCGAGTCGCGGGATGTCCTCGCGCCGCTCGCGCAGCGCCGGCAGGTGAATCCGGATCACATTCAGGCGATGGAACAAATCCTCGCGGAAATGACCGTCGCTGACGCGGCGCTCAAGATCCTGGTGGGTAGCGGCAATGATGCGAACATCCACGGTCACGGCAGTGTGGCCGCCGACACGGTAGAACTGCCCCTCGGCCAGCACACGGAGCAGCCGCGTCTGCAGTTCAGCGGTCATATCACCGATTTCATCCAGGAACAGGGTGCCGCCGTTGGCCTGCTCGAAGCGGCCCTGGCGGCTTTGCTGGGCACCGGTAAAGGCCCCCTTCTCATGACCGAACAGCTCCGACTCCATCAGATCACGCGGGATCGCGGCCATATTCAGGGCTATGAACGGCTTGTCCCGCCGCGGGCTGTGCCGGTGCAGCGCACGCGCCACCAGTTCCTTGCCACTGCCGGATTCGCCGTTGATCAGGACGTTGATATTGGAACTGGAGAGACGGCCGATGGCGCGGAAAACCTCTTGCATGGCCGGCGCCTCGCCGATGATCTCCGGCACTGTTTCTTCGTCTTCCGGCTCCCTGGCGCGATCCCAGTTACGGGTCTCCAGGGCACGTCGCACCAGGCCCACTGCATCATCCACATCGAAAGGCTTGGGCAGGTACTCGAAGGCCCCGCCCTGGTAAGCCGATACCGCCGCATCCAGATCGGAGTGTGCGGTGATAACGATCACTGGCAGGTCCGGCCAGCGCTCGTGAATCTGGGACAGCAACTCCAGGCCATCAATGCCCGGCATGCGAATATCGGTTATCAACACGGCGGGCTGGCGCCGGGACAGGGCAGTCAATGCCGCGTCACCAGTCTCGAAGGTGCGAACCGACAGGCCTTCCTGTTCTATGGCCTTGTCCAGCACCCAGCGAATCGAACGATCATCGTCAACGACCCAGACTTCTTCCTTATCCATCATTCGTCGTGTTCTCCAACGGCAGCCAGATCGTGAAGACGGTCTGGCCGGGTTCGCTCCAGCATTCGATCAAACCACCGTGCTGGTGCACCAGAGTCTGAGCGATGGACAGGCCCAGCCCGGTACCCTTTGCACGTGAGGTCACCATCGGATAGAAAATCCGCTCCATCATCTCCCGCGGGATGCCGGGCCCGGTGTCCTCGATGTCGATCCGCGCCACCAGTTTGTGCGGCACGTCGGCAATCGTGAACTGACGCTGGGAGCGGGTGCGCAAGGTTATCCGTCCGACCTCGCCCACTGCCTGCAGCGCGTTACGGACGATGTTCAGCGTTGCCTGAATCAACTGATTGGGTTCGCCAAGCAGGCTGGGGATCGACGGATCGTAATCCCTTTCCAGGGTGACGCCCTCCGGCGCCTCCGCGTCGACCAGCTGGCGCACGCGTTCCAGGACCTCGTGGATGTTCACCTCGCGCTTGTTGGGACGTGTGCTGGGGCCGAGCAGACCATTGACCAGGGTACGCAGGCGATCCGCTTCCTCGATGATGACCTGGGTGTACTCGCGCAGGTCCGGTGCCTTCAACTCGCGCTCCAGCAATTGCGCGGCGCCCCGTAGACCACCCAGAGGGTTCTTGATCTCGTGCGCCAGCCCTCGCAGCAAATGGCGGGTCGCCTGATTCTGATTGATCAGTGACTGCTCGCGGGTGATCCGCAACCGCCGGTCGAGATGCGAAAGTTCCAGCATGACCTCGGTTTCCGAGATCGGAATGGCGGCAATATCCACCGTGATGTGATGACCACCGGAAACCTCCACACGAAGCTCGCGCTGGGTGAAGGCATCTCCATGGTGCCGGGCATCGGTGGCCAGGCGCTCCAGGACACGTGCCCCCGGCGAGGCCGGATACAGGCGCTGACCCTGAACCTGACGGGCACTCACCGCGAACAGGGCCTGGGCCGCCGGATTGATGAAGCGGACACGCAGCTCTTCGTCGAGGAGTATCAACGCGGTCTGCATGTGTTCCAGCAGGCGACTGTTCACGCCAGGGTCATCGACGATGGTAATCATGTAATGGAGATAGCAAGAAACGCACCATCACCGGCTGAAGCAGCCTTCGGCAGTACCAGCCTGGCGCTGACCCGCGCTGCGCCTAGGGTCAGAACGGAATCAATATGGTGCGGCTGCGCGGCGGGCGGGCGGGCAGGAAAGCGATCAATGAGAATTTAGCACCAAACTGGTGCAACGATAGCGCTCGCTCGGGCCCGGTAGCTCAGTTGACCGGACCCAGGCCCCGCCTTGCCAGCGGGTGAAAACCGGCTTGGGGCGTAGAATCGGGAATAAACCAGCGTTTCCCTAGCGCGCCGGCCCCGGGTTGATACCCGTTCCCGGCGGCCCCTGACGATTGGGAAACAGTTGCGAGGCCTGGTGCATATAGAAGACATGGGGCTCGGACTCGGCCACCGGCTCGCCGTCGCCGTCGATCACCACGGCCTGGACTGAATGCTCTCCGCGATGGATATCCGTCAGCTCGAAACTGTACCCGCGCTGGGGTTGACCGTGGGGCTCACCATCCACCAGCAATGCCAGCGCATGACCATCGCGCAGCGGCGGCCGTGTTTCGGTGCGTACGGTCACGCGGCCCTCATTATCCCGCACCGTGCCCTGATCGGCCGGACTGAGGATCTGCACCAGTTCATAGGCCGGGCCTGCTTCGGGTTCGGGCTCGATCCGCGGTTCCGTTCGCTCGCGGCGCTGCGTCCTCGGAGGCGGGGTGTAGGTGGAGGAACCTTCGATCTCGATCAGCTCAGCGCCTTCCGACGGCTGATCGCTGAAGCTGACGTTACCGTCCTCATCCACATGCCGATAGATGCCCGCGCCGGATAACAGCGCTATGGCAAGCAGGGCAACAAGGCTTGTGATTAAGCTTCTCATATCCCTGAGACTAGCTCCGTCGGGCACGGTTCACAATGCGGAAATGCCCGCCCCTGAGGAAATCCAGGCCGAGCAAAAAAAGAGGCCCGAAGGCCTCTTTGGAAATCGCGCGAGAAGCGGTTTTGATCAGTAACTGTAGTACATGTCGAATTCCACGGGATGAGTCGTCATTCGCAAGCGGGTAACCTCTTCCATTTTCAGCTCGATGTAGGCATCGATGACGTCATCGGTGAACACGCCGCCGGCCTTGAGAAACTCGCGATCCTTGTCCAGCGCCTGCAGCGCCTCTTCCAGATCGAAAGCGACCTTGGGGATGTTCTTTTCCTCTTCCGGCGGCAGATCGTAAAGATCCTTGTCCATGGCGTCACCCGGATGGATCTTGTTCTGAATGCCGTCCAGACCCGCCATCAGCATGGAGGCGAAAGCGAAGTAGGGGTTCGCGGTGGAATCGGGGAAGCGAACCTCGATGCGGCGCGCCTTCGGGTTGGAGATCCAGGGGATTCGGATCGAGGCGGACCGGTTCCGGGCCGAGTAGGCCAGCAGCACCGGCGCTTCGAAGCCCGGCACCAGACGCTTGTAGCTGTTGGTCGACGCATTGGCGAAGGCGTTGATCGCGCGGGCATGCTTGATGATGCCGCCGATGTAATACAGGGCCGTCTCACTCAGACCCCCGTACTGGTCGCCGGTGAACTGGTTCTCACCGCCCTTGGAGATGGACTGGTGCACATGCATGCCGGATCCGTTGTCACCCACCAGCGGCTTGGGCATGAACGTCGCGGTCTTGCCGTAGGCAGCGGCCACGTTATGCACTGCGTACTTCAGCTTCTGCACCTCGTCGGCCTTCTTCACCAGGGTGTTGAATTCGACACCGATTTCGCACTGACCGGCCGTCGCCACCTCGTGGTGATGCACCTCAACCTTGAGGCCAAGCTCTTCCATGGCCTCGCACATGGCCCCACGCAGGTCGTGCAGCGAATCGACCGGCGGTACCGGGAAATAACCACCCTTGACGCCCGGACGGTGACCCATGTTGCCGTCACCGTAGACACGCTCTGAATTCCAGCCCGCTTCTTCGGAATCAATCTTGTAGAAGCTGCCGCCGATATCCGCGCCCCAACGCACGTCGTCGAACACGAAGAATTCGTTCTCCGGGCCGAAGAACGCGATATCGCCGACACCCGTGGACTGCAGATAGGCTTCGGCACGCTTGGCGATGGACCGCGGGTCGCGCTCGTAGCCCTGCATGGTGTTGGGCTCGATAATGTCGCAGGTGATGTTCAGGGTCGGTTCGTCGAAAAACGGGTCCAGCACCGCACTATCCGGATCCGGCATCAGAATCATGTCGGACTCGTTGATGCCCTTCCAGCCGGCGATGGAGGAACCATCGAACATCTTGCCCTCTTCGAAGGTGTCTTCCTCGATGCCAGAGGCGGGCAGGGTCACATGCTGTTCCTTGCCCTTGGTGTCGGTGAAACGAAGATCGACATATTTGATCTTCTCTTCCTTGATGTATTTGAGAATGTCAGCTGCAGTGCGAGCCATGCGTAACCTCCAGGTCGTGAATAATCGTCGCGCCAGGCGCAGTCGGTGCGAGATAAAGCAGTAACCGTGCCAGCACCAAAACATGGCGCGGCACCGCGTTTACATAGTGCAAAGCATGGCAGGACCGAACGCCGAGCGCACTACAAAGGCGCAGACAAAGGAGAAACGCACCAAAGTAGTGCGGGTTTTTCCTAATGCAGTAGAGCGTCCCCCGACGACGCCACAATACTGTTTCGCGCTGCTTCGAGTTCCCGACGCGCCGCCGGACTGCCACTTTCCAGAAAACGTTGCGCTGCAAGAGCCAGCCTGTCGAGTGAAGCCGCGTCCCGATCCCGCCGCAATTCCCCGAGCACGTCCAGCAACAATGGAAAATCACGCGACAGCTTACCGAACAACGAGGCCAGGTCCAGACCGCCGCTGGTGCCCAGCTCGCCATACGCCCCCCGGCCGAGATCGATGACGTAATCAAGGGTCACACGCCGCCGCCTGATCTGGCCGGGAAACAGACCACCGATTAGCAGGCATTCATCTCCCACATCTCGTAAACGGTCAGTCCGCCGGCGCCCCTGACTGTTCATGGCCTGCAGATAGGCCATCGCCAGCAGCCTGCGCAGCAGGTCGGACCGTCGTAGATAGCGCATCAGCAGAAACACCAGATAGCTTTGCGCATCCTCGTCCAGGTGCGCGCCACATCGCGTCTCCGCATCGCGGATCAGTTGTTGCCACTGTGCCGTGGCCCCTGTTTCCAGAATCAGCTCGGTCATGCCGTGATTACCTCCGCAGTTCGTCCGGCAAGCATGCCGCCAGGGGACGCGCTGCCACCAATCCGGATACGACAGAGCCAGCGCATCGTCCGCACTTCGACGTTGGGGCAACGCTGCCCGCAAAACCGTGGACCGCTTGGCAGATTCATGCTCCTGACTCCTGGTTCTTCAGGCCCTTCGTGAGCGCCGGCCGATGCAGGTATACTGTCGGGTTTGACCAGCTACCAAGCCATTTGTCCGCCCGATTCAGGGGATTCCGTCGATGAACCAGACGTCTTCAGATGCGGCAACACCGGATGTCGCCACGTTTCAGGGTCTTATCCTCGCGCTGCAAGCCTACTGGGCGCGCCACGGCTGCGTGGTGCTCCAGCCCCTGGACATGGAAGTGGGTGCCGGCACCTTTCATCCCGCGACCTTTCTGCGGGCGATCGGCCCCGAGCCCTGGAATGCCGCCTATGTGCAACCGTCGCGCCGGCCTACCGACGGCCGCTATGGCGACAATCCCAACCGCCTGCAGCACTACTACCAGTTCCAGGTGGTGCTGAAACCATCACCAGAGGCGATTCAGGACCTTTACCTGGGATCGCTGCGCGAACTTGGACTCGATACCCGGGTGCACGATGTCCGCTTCGTCGAGGACAACTGGGAGTCGCCCACACTGGGTGCCTGGGGCCTGGGCTGGGAAGTCTGGCTGAATGGCATGGAAATCACCCAGTTCACCTACTTCCAGCAGGTCGGCGGCATCGACTGCCAGCCGGTGATGGGCGAGATCACCTACGGCCTGGAACGGATTGCGATGTACCTGCAGGGTGTTGAAAGCGTCTACGACCTGGTCTGGACCCATGGCCCGGACGGACCGGTCACCTACGGTGATGTCTACCACCAGAATGAAGTGGAACAGTCCGCTTACAACTTCGAACACGCCAACGTCGACGCCCTTTTCCAGCAGTTCGACCAGCATGAGAGCCAAAGCCAGGGTCTTATCGATCTGGAACTGCCATTACCCGCCTATGAGCAGTGCCTGAAGGCCTCGCACACCTTCAACCTGCTGGACGCCCGTCATGCGATTTCAGTGACCGAGCGCCAGCGCTATATCCTGCGCGTGCGGACTCTGGCAAGGGGCGTCGCCGAACTGTATTACGCAAGCCGCGAGTCGCGCGGCTTCCCGCTTTTGAAAACCGTGAAAGAGGCCGCGAATGGCTGATACCCGTGATCTGCTGGTGGAGATCGGCACCGAGGAACTGCCACCCACCGCACTGCCACGTCTGATCGAAGCCTTCCATCGCGAAGTTCTGGCCGGACTGGAGCGACAGGAACTGACACCGGAGCAGGAAAAGGTCTTCGCCGCCCCGCGTCGCCTGGCGGTGCTGCTCCGCAGCTTGCCGGTCCGCCAGGCGGATCGCATTGTCAACCGCCGAGGTCCGGCCCTGCAGGCGGCCTTCGACGCCCAGGGCGAGCCAACCAAGGCGGCCCTGGGGTTTGCCCGATCCTGCGGAGTCGCGGTGGATGAGCTCGGCGAGGAACGCACTGACAAGGGCGCCTGGCTGAGTTATCAGGCGGAACAGGCCGGCCAGGACACGGTAGAACTGGTGCCGGAGATCATCCAGAACGCTCTGAGCCGACTACCGATTCCACGCCGGATGCGCTGGGGCAGCGGCAATGGCGCCTTTGTGCGCCCGGTGCACTGGATCTGCGCGCTGTTCGGTAACGCGGTGGTGCCGATGCAATTATTCGGTATTGATAGCGACCGGCTGAGCCATGGCCACCGCTTTCACGCACCCGAACCACTACGACTGGAACAGGCGACGGATTACGAATCCGTGCTGGAGCAACAGGGCTTCGTCCTGGCTGACTTCCAGCGTCGGCGCCAACGTGTGCGCGACCAGGTCGAGGCCGAGGCGCGGAACGCGGGCGGCCGGGCGGTGATCGAGGATGCCTTGCTCGACGAGGTCACCGCGCTGGTTGAGTGGCCGGTGGCTATCACCGGTCGCTTCGATGCGCGCTTCCTGAAAGTGCCCAGCGAGGCCCTGGTTTCGAGCATGCAGGGCCACCAGAAGTACTTCCCATTACGTGATGCCGACGGTCGCCTGATGCCGGCATTCATCACCGTGGCGAACCTGGAAAGTCGTGATCCGCAACAGGTCGTGCAGGGCAACGAACGCGTCATTCGGCCGCGCCTGGCCGATGCGGAATTCTTCTGGGATCAGGACCGGCGCAAACCGCTCAGTGAACGGATTCCGGCCCTGCGCGAGATCATCTTTCAAAAACGGCTTGGTAGCCTGTACGACAAGGCTGTCCGGGTCGCTGCTCTGGCCCGCCTGCTGGCACCGGGCTTCGGCACTGATGCCGACCGTGTGGAACAGGCGGCAATGCTGGCGAAATGCGATTTGCTGACCGAGATGGTCTGCGAGTTCCCGGAACTGCAGGGCACGATGGGGCGCTATTACGCCCTGCATGACGGCCTGGACGCGGAGCTGGCCGGTAGCCTGGAACAGCATTATCTGCCGCGCTATGCCGGTGACAACCTGCCCGCCACGCCGCTGGCGCAGGCACTCGCAGTGGCGGAACGCGCCGATACCCTGATTGGCATTTTCGCCATCGGCCAGATTCCGACCGGCGACAAGGACCCGTTTGCCTTGCGCCGCTCGGCGTTGGGATTGATGCGCATTCTGGTTGAATGTCGGCATTCGCTATCGCTGCAGGAATTATTTAGCCATGCCCACGCGCATTTGCCGCAGGATCTTCAGGATCCGGCGATCATCGAGGACGTTGTCGGGTTTTGCATGGAAAGACTGCGCGGCTTCATGCTGGACCGCGGTATCAGCAGCGATGTATTTGACGCGGCCCGCGCCGCTCGCAGCATGAACGATGATCAGGGCACGGTGGACGACCCGGTAGACCTCGCAGTGCGTCTCGAGGCCTGTGCCGAATTCCGGCAAACGGCGGCCGCGGTCAGCCTTGCAGCTGCCAACAAGCGCGTGCAGAACATTCTGCGCAAGGCTGATGAGCAACTGCCGACGCCTGAGCCGGACCCCACACATTTTGAAGCCGAGCCGGAGACACGGTTGTATCAGGAGCTGCAGCTCCTGAAAGGCGAGATCCAGACGCTGAACGAGGCAAGGCGCTATCATGAATCACTGAGCGCCATGGCCCGCTTGCGTGAGCCGGTGGACGCCTTCTTTGATGCGGTCATGGTCATGGCGGATGATCCGGTGGTGCGTCGCAACCGGCTGCATCTACTGGGGCAACTCGCAGCCATCCTCAGTTCGGTGGCGGATATAGCGCAACTGACTCCCGAGCAGGCCACCGCCTGATGCTACCCAGGCCGGCGGTTATCCTGGACCGTGATGGCGTCATCAATCGGGATTCGGAACTGTTCATTCGGTCGGTGGACGAGTTCGTACCGTTGCCGGGAAGCCTGGAGGCCATCGCGCAGTTGAAGCAGGCGGGCTGGGCAGTGGTCGTCTGCACCAACCAGTCCGGTGTAGGTCGTGGTCTCTATACCATGGCCACGCTGGATGAGATCCACGCTCACCTGCGCGCTTTATTGGCCGAGCACGGCACCTCGGTAGATGGCATTTACGCCTGTCCGCACCGACCCGATGCGGGCTGCAGCTGTCGGAAACCGAAACCCGGTATGCTCCTGCGCGCCGCCACCGAGCTCGATCTCGACCTCGGCGCCAGCTACATGTTGGGAGACGCGCCGCGGGATCTGGAGGCGGGGCGGGCTGCCGGCGCGCAGCCAGTGCTGGTCCTCACCGGCAAGGGGGAACAGACCCTCGCGAACGGCGACTTTCCGGACGTGCCGGTTTTCGACTCTCTGCAAGCTTTTACAGACAGCCTGCTGGCCTGAGTCCGGTCTCGTACCCCTGACAATCAATGAGGTTCTGAAACGCATGACCCGGCCAAACCCGACGCTGAAGAGCGTCCGCGTCGTTCTTGGTTCGACCTTGTGGGCCGCCGGCGCTACGTTAGCGACACTCGCCTTTGGCACCGTCGGCGTTCTCGCTGCCCTTGTGATCCCTTACCGGGCACGATATCGGCTCTTCAATTTGTGGAGCCGGTTCATTATCTGGTGGGCCTCGGTGGCGGTGGGCATTCGTTTTCAGGTGGATGGGCTGGAGAACCGCCCGGATAAGCCCTGCATCGTGCTGGCAAAACATCAGTCTGCCTGGGAAACGCTGGCCCTTATGGACCTGTTTCAGCCGCAGACCTGGGTCCTCAAACAGGAACTGACACGGATTCCACTGATTGGCTGGGCCATCAGATTATTGAACCCCATCGCCATCGACCGTTCGGCACGCAAGGAGGCCATGCAGCAAATGCTTGAGCAGGGCCGCGAGCGGCTTGATGAAGGCGTGTGGGTCGTCATTTACCCCGAGGGAACCCGGGTGCCAGCCGGGCGCAGTGGACGCTATCAACGCGGGGGGGCCGTCCTGGCCGTGGAAACCGGTTACCCGGTGGTTCTCGTGGCGCACAATGCCGGAGAATGCTGGCCCAGGAACTCGTTCCTCAAGTATCCGGGAACAATCCATGTAAGAATCAGTGAAGCAATTGATTCAGGAGGAAAAACGCCAGAATCGCTACTCACCGAGGCGCGTACCTGGATCGAGCAGAACAGCCGGGAGGTCAGCCGTATTTACGAGGACGGCCCAGGCCAACGACGCTGACGAGGGAACGTCAGCCCAGGCGTCAGCAGGCCATTGCAGGGACCTTGTCCGCAGGGGTGCGGTGATATGACCAGGCACAGGACAGTTCGACCGTTTCCAGATTGCCCTGGGCAGCGATAAAGCCCAGGGGACAGGCAATCTCGATGACCAGTACTCACAGTGTTCCACGTGGAACACTGCTTGCGGTCCAACCTTTCAGACGTCCAGATTCGACGCCGCCAGGGCGTTACGCTCGATGAACTCGCGCCGCGGCTCGACATGGTCACCCATGAGCGTCGTGAAGACTTCATCTGCGGCCACGGCATCCTCGATCCGCACCTGCAACAGGCGACGGGTTTCCGGGTTCATCGTCGTATCCCAGAGTTGGTCCGGGTTCATTTCACCGAGACCCTTGTAACGCTGGATGTACTGGCCGCGTTTTGCATCATCGAGCATCCACGCCACGGCATCGCCAAAGAAGGCGACTGGCTGCTGCCGTTCTCCTCGCTGCATGAATGCCTTCGACCCGAGCAGACCATCCAGCGCCGCCGTCAACGAACTGATGCGACGGTACTCAGGCGTCAGGAAAAACTCCGGCGTGAACCGGTAGTCATGCCGGATGCCATGCATCCGCTTCGAAATCACGGCTTCCTGGAAACGACCGTCCGAGCCAGTGGAAACCATGGCCTGATACTGGGTGCCCTGGGACTGGGAAGGATTGAGACGATCGACGATCTGCTGAAACCAGTCCTTCAGATAGGACACGTCGTCGAAGGCCTGCTCGGTGAGCACCGGGACATGGAGTAACGAGATCAGCACATCTCGGTCCGTCTGCCGACTCATGTGCTCGATAATGTCCATTACCCGCAGGTACTGGCCGGCCAGCGCTTCGAGCCGTTCGCCGTCGATATCACCGACCTCCGTGTCCGTATGCAGCACGGCGCCATGCAAGGCCAACTGCAGCAGATATTCTGTCAACTCCCGCTCGTCCTTGACGTAGTGCTCCTGCTTGCCGCGCTTTATCTTGTACAGAGGCGGCTGGGCGATATACACATGACCGCGTTCCACCAACGTCAGCATCTGGCGGTAGAAGAAGGTGAGCAACAGGGTGCGGATATGCGACCCGTCTACGTCGGCATCGGTCATGATGATAATGCGATGATAGCGGAGCTTTTCGGGGTCAAAATCCTCACGGCCGATGCCGCAACCAAGTGCAGTGATCAACGTCCCCACCTCCACCGACGAAAGCATCTTGTCGAAGCGCGCTTTCTCCACGTTGAGGATCTTGCCCTTCAACGGCAGGATCGCCTGCGTCCGGCGATCCCGACCCTGCTTGGCGGAGCCACCCGCTGAGTCGCCCTCCACCAGGTACAGTTCGGACAGGCTCGGATCACGCTCCTGGCAATCCGCCAGCTTCCCGGGCAATCCGGCAATATCGAGGGCACCCTTGCGCCGTGTCATCTCCCGGGCCTTGCGCGCCGCCTCGCGAGCCCGCGCTGCATCGACGGTCTTCTCGACGATCGCGCGAGCGTCAGCCGGATGTTCGTAAAGAAATTCCTGGACCTTCTCCGCAAGAACCTGCTCGACCGCAGTCTTGACCTCGGACGATACCAACTTGTCCTTGGTCTGGGACGAGAACTTGGGATCCGGCACCTTGACCGAGAGAACGGCGGTCAGTCCTTCACGGATGTCTTCGCCGGAAAGCGATACCTTGAGCTTCTTGGCATAGCCTTCCTTCTCCATGAACGTATTCACGGTCCGCGTCAGCGCACCGCGGAAACCCGCCATGTGCGTACCGCCATCCCGCTGCGGAATATTGTTGGTGAAGCAGAAGATGTTCTCCTGGTAGGAATCATTCCACTGCATGGCGACATCGACACCGATGTCGTTACGCCAGGAGGTGATGTACAGCACTTCCTTGTTCAGCGGCGTCTTGTTGCGATTCAGGTGCTCTACAAAGGCCTTGATCCCGCCCGCATATTCAAACAGATCCGCCTTGTCGGTCCGTTCGTCCTTGAGGCTGATTTTCACACCGGGGTTAAGGAAGGAAAGCTCACGGAACCGACGGGCGAGCAGATCATAATGAAAATCGATATTGGTGAAGATCTCCGGGCTCGGGCGGAACGTGATCTTGGTGCCGGTCTCGTTGCTGTCCCCAATTACATGCAGCGGGGCGACCGGTTCACCCATACGGAACTCCACCAGATGCACCTTGCCGTTCTTGCGCACTGTCAGCTGGAGTTCCTCGGACAATGCGTTAACGACAGAAACCCCAACGCCGTGCAGGCCCCCTGACACCTTGTAGGAGTTGTTGTCGAACTTACCCCCGGCATGGAGGACGGTCATGATGACCTCGGCCGCGGATCTTCCCTCTTCAGCATGCAGATCAACCGGAACGCCACGGCCATCATCGGTCACGGAGATGGAATTGTCTTCGTGGATGACAACCTCGATTTTCGAGCAGTGCCCCGCCAGCGCCTCATCGATGGAGTTGTCCACCACCTCGAAAACCATATGGTGGAGACCAGTTCCGTCATCGGTATCACCGATATACATGCCGGGCCGTTTACGAACGGCATCCAGCCCTTTTAGAACCTTGATACTCCCCGAGTCGTAGCTTGGCGTTGCACTCATCGCTGTCCCCCCGTTAAAGGAGGCTATTGTACCATTTCACGGAGCCCCCCATGTTCCACGTGGAACCACCGAGTATCGCCGCGCAAAGGCAGTTGCTCGCGGGCGGTGGCGGTCACGAACAGCTGGGCGCCAGTCCCGAGGAGGGCGTCGACCACTTGCTCCCGTCGCTCGCTATCCAACTCCGCCGCAAGGTCATCCACCAGGACGATGGGCTCACCCGGGCCGTTGGATTTCATCCGCTCCGCCACGGCGAGCATTAAAGCGATTACGAGGATCTTCTGCTGTCCGCGGGATAACCAGTCCTGCGCCGAAACGCCGTTGGCCCTGATCGATAAATCAGCGCGGTGCGGCCCCACCAGGGTGAAGCCACGGTCCATCTCGCTCTCCTGACTCTGATTCAGGGCTTCGCTGAAACTGCGATCCCGGGACCATCCACGTCGGTAATGAAGCTGGATCATTACACCGGGCAACCAATCGATCAGAAACGGTTGGAGCAGGGTTTCAAGTTCTTTCACCAGCACTGCCCGGTAGCGGGTCACATGATCACCGGCTGCCAGCAACTCCGGATTCCACGCCAGGGCGATGCGTCGGTCCCCCGCCCGGATCGCCGCATTCCGCTGACGCAGTGCCCGTTCGTACCGCTTCCACACTTCGCGGTAACCCTGTTCCACGTGGAACGTTGTCCAATTGAGGAACTGGCGACGCAGGGCCGGACCGTCCTGCAGCAGACGTTGGCTGTCAGTGTTGATCAACTGAACCGGGAGGTGACGCGCCAGATCGGACAGTACGCGAACGTCCTGACCATCTACCCGAACCCGCAGTTGTCGCCGACCGCGCTCGAGCCCCAGGCGATGCAGTGAACGGCCGCTACTCACATCGCCAACAAGGCGAAACGTGTCTTGCCCCTGACGAGTGACCGTATCGAGACGGGCGGCGCGGAAGCTTCTCGCCCTTGCCAGTACGTGAATCGCTTCCAGCAGGCTCGTCTTTCCTGAGGCGTTTGCACCTACGATGCCATTCACCGGGCCGAACGCTGGCAACTCGCCATCATGCAGATTACGGAACCCACTAACCCTCAGACGCTCAAGTCCCATGCACGACGTCGCCCTGCGCTTTGCCCCCGAAAACCGACGCGCCGTAAAACATGGTTATCGAATGCACAGGCCTTTGTCCTGACCTGTCAGAGCCGCATCGGCATGACGACATACTGATGGCTCTGATCGCCAGCCGCCGTTACCAGACAGGAACTGTTTGCATCCACAAGGCCAATCGAAACCTGCTCGGTTTCAATCGCTCCGATAGCGTCCAGCAGATAGCTGGCGTTGAAACCGATCTCGAGCGGACTGCCGTTATACTCGACGGTAAGCTCTTCGACTGCCTCTTCCTGTTCCGGGTTATTGGACTGAATCCGGAGGCTGCCCTGATCCACCATGAAGCGGACACCCCGATATTTCTCGTTGGACAGGATCGAGGCACGCACCAATGCCTGACGCAGTGTTTCCCGATCTGCCAGCAGAATCTTGTCGTCTACCGCAGGAATCACGCGCTGATACTCGGGGAACCGACCGTCGATCAGCTTAGAGGTGAAGCGCAGCTCACTCAATGTGACGCGAAGGTGATTGCTACCCAGTTCAACCCGGACCTCACTGTCATCGTCGCCGAGCAGTCGTAACAGTTCCTGCACGCCTTTGCGTGGCACGATGACCTGCTTGCTCTCGGCAACGTCGACCGCGCCGGGCACTTCGCCCAGGGCCAATCGATGTCCATCGGTGGCGACGGCACGCAACCGCTCCGGTTCAAGCTCCAACAGCAAGCCATTGAGGTAATAGCGAACATCCTGCAGGGCCATGGAAAACTGGGTTTTCTCGATCAAACGGCGCAGGCTCCCCTGAGACAGCAGCAAGGGCTGGCTCTCGCCGATATCCTCGACCGTTGGAAACTCCGTAGCGGGCAGCGTCGTTAGGTTGAACCGGCTGCGCTCTGAAGTAATCAGCGCTCGCTCCTGATCCACGGCCAGAGTGATATCGCTGCCTTCGGGCAAATTCCGCACGATGTCCATCAACTTTCGTGCCGGGACCGTGATCTGTCCAGCCTCGGCAATCGGGACATCCACCCGGGCGGCAATTTCCACCTCGAGATCCGTTGCAGTAAGCCCCAGTCCCTGGTCATCAGCTACCAGCAACACATTGGCGAGGACTGGCAACGTCTGCCGTCGTTCGACAACACCGATGATGGACTGCAATGGACGCAGCAGCGTCTCACGCTTGATTTCAATCTTCATAGGTCTGCCTTTTCAGCGCTTCCTTAATAATTAGTGTTTATCTTTTAAGAGACTTATTGTTATTACTAGGTTTCGCCACGTCTGTGGATAATCCGCAATATATTTTTAAATATCAATTACTTGCAATACGATTAGTGTGTGTGCAAAGCGCCGTACCGTTCCTGTATGTGCGGAGGAGAACCTGTGGACAAATCCGGGCCGAATCAGCCCCCTCTCTTTATCCACAGCTCCCACACATCATGTGGTCAGGGTTCTCAACAGGTTTGCATAGTCTTCGTCGATACGTCCGTCTGCTTCCCGCAACTCCACCACCTTTCGGCAGGCGTGCAAAACTGTCGTGTGGTCACGTCCGCCAAATGCATCACCGATTTCCGGCAGGCTGTGACTGGTGAGCTCCTTGGCCAGCGCCATGGCAAGCTGCCGTGGGCGTGTAATGGAACGACTACGGCGCTTGGAGTGCAGGTCAGAAACCCGGATCTTGTAATAATCGGCGACCGTTTTCTGGATGTTTTCCACGGTGACCAACTTGTCCTGTAGCGCCAGCAGATCCTTCAGTGCTTCCTTGGTGAAATCCACGGTAATCGGACTGCCTGTGAATTGGGCATTGGCAAACACCCGTCGCAGAGCACCTTCAAGTTCACGGATATTCGACCAGATCCGTTTGGCGATAAAAAAAGCCACTTCGTGGGGCAGGTCGATTCCTTCCTGCGACGCCTTGCTCATCAGGATGGCCACCCGCGTCTCCAGCTCCGGTGGCTCTATAGCCACTGTCAGGCCCCAGCCAAAACGGGATTTCAGTCGTTCCTCGAGACCGTCCACTTCCTTCGGATACCGGTCGCAGGTAAGCACCACCTGTTGCTGGCCTTCGAGTAGCGCGTTGAAGGTGTGAAAGAACTCCTCCTGTGAGCGCTCCTTGCCGGCAAAAAACTGGATGTCGTCAATCAGCAGAGCGTCAGCGGTCCGATAATGCCGTTTGAATTCGTTGATGGCGTTATGCTGGAGCGCTTTCACCATATCGCCGACAAAACGTTCCGAGTGCAGATACAGCACCTTTGCCCTTGGGTTATTGCGCAACATCAGGTTGCCAATGGCATGCATCAGATGGGTTTTACCCAGGCCCACGCCGCCATACAGAAACAACGGGTTGTAGGCACCACCGGAGTTCTCCGCAATCTGCGTACAGGCGGCGCGCGCCAGCTGATTGGATTTGCCCTCGACAAAACTGTCGAAGGTGAACCGTGGGTTGATGTTGCTGCCGCCCGAGGCGCGTGCTTCCGGCCGTGGTCTGGGCTCGGACCTGCCGGACCGCGTCGGTCTTCGGTCAGTTGTGGCCTCAGGTTGCAGACTGCTGCCAATTTCGAGGATCACGTTGGGTCGATCGCGGTGCTGTTCAGCCAACTCCTGAATGCGTTCGAAGAAATGCTCGCGCACCCAGTCCAGCACGAACCGGTTTGGAGCCAGCAGACGCAATCGCTGGTCGCCTTCCACAGCCTGCAATGGACGGATCCAGGTATTGAGCTGTTGCTCGGGGATCTCGGCCTCCAGGCGATTCAGGCAATGTTTCCAGACGGAGCTGTCCAAGCGGAACCCCCGATATAGAGTGGATATGAAGTCGAGCGACGCGGTAATGCAGATCGTGCCGGTTCGGGAAGTGACGCCTGACCGATTCGCGTTGCCCGTTTGATTCGATCAATGGACCGCCGAGTCTATACCCCAAGGTCGGTGTTATCCACAGGAAGGAATGTGCTTCTGTCGTTGACGTAAGTCCGCGGCAGCGGTACATTCGCGGGCTTATTTTTGTGCGGGCTCCGGCCGCCGCATGACCTTGTCGAACAATCAAGTGAGCTCAGCCATGAAGCGGACATTTCAACCCAGCGTCATCAAGTGCAAGCGGACCCATGGTTTCCGGGCGCGTATGGCAACCAAGAATGGTCGTCGCGTGATCAAGGCGCGTCGGGCCAAGGGCCGCGCACGCCTGACGCCCTAGAGACTTCGCCGCAGATCTCGGTGAGTTATGGTTTCCCACGAGATGCGCGTTTGCTGCAGGCGAGTCAGTTTCGACGCATTTTCGCGGACCGTCCCTGTCGAGTCTCGGATGACGCGTTCACCCTGCTGGTCTGTCGCGGCGAAGCCAGTGGTGCCCGGCTGGGCATGGCAATTTCCAAACGCAATGTGCCTCGGGCGGTTGATCGTAACCGTATAAAACGGATGAATCGCGAGGCCTTCCGCCAGCGGCGGATCACGCTGCCGCCGTTGGACGTCATCGTGCTTGCGAGGCCACCGGCGAGGCACTTGGACCGCACGCGCATCAGGCGGAAGCTGGACGCCCTGTGGCAGAGGTTGATCAAGCGATGCGGCGATTCCTGATTCTGCTGATTCGTGGCTACCAGTACCTCATCAGCCCCTTGATCGGACCCTGTTGCCGGTTCTACCCCAGCTGCTCCGCTTACGCCTGTGAAGCAATCCAGCAGCACGGCGCCTTGCGGGGCGCCTGGCTGAGCCTGAAGCGCGTGTTACGCTGCCATCCCTGGCATCCGGGCGGCGTCGATCCGGTCCCACCTTCACGTACTGACCAGCGGTAATTCATGGAAACGCAACGTCTTATCCAGTTCTTCGCCCTTGGCCTACTGCTGCTCCTGATATGGGGTGCCTGGGAGCGCGAATACGCCACCCAGCCCCCGACCGAAGAACAGGTTTCCGAAGAACGGGATGAAAACGGTGACGATCAGTTCGTGCCTGATGATCTCGACGCTGAAGGTGGACCGGGGCGCGACACGACGGCTGACGAGGAAGGCTCAAGACCCGGTGCGGCAGACGAAGACGCCGAAGTGCGTGATGTCCGGATCACCACCGATCTGCTGGATGTGGTGATCAGCACCCGCGGTGGTGAGCTGCGGCGGGTTGACCTGCTGGACTACCCAGTCTCGACGGATGACCCCACGCCACTGCGGTTAATGAGTGATGAGCCGAACCAGTTGTTCATTGCCCGTGCCGGCATCGTCACGCAGAACGCAGCGCAGGGTCCCGGGAGCCGCGGTGTTTACACCGTGGACCAGGACAGTTTCACACTGGATGATAATGCCGACAGCCTGACCGTGCCGCTGGTCTGGGAGGGGGCAGACGGACTGCGCGTCACCAAGCGCTATACCTTTCACCGCGACAGCTATCTGATCGATGTCGAACACGAGGTGGCCAACGCCACCGGCGAGGACGTGCGGGCCTCGCAGCAGACCTACCTGCGCCGCAGTGCCGACCACGGTGACGGCACCTCCTGGTTTATCTACACCTACACCGGTGGTGTATTGCACACGCCGGACGACCGCTACACCAAGCTGTCGTTCTCTGATATGGGGGGTTCAGACCGCCTGGATCAGAATGTTCGTGACGGCTGGCTGGCGATGATCCAGCACTACTTCATTGGCGCCTGGATTCCGCCGGAAGGAGAGGAGCGCCGTTACTGGAGTCAGGAACGGGACAACAACGTCTTTGACCTGGGCATGAACACCTTCTGGCGTGGTGTGGCAGACGGCGAGACGGGAGAGTTCTCGACCCAGCTCTATGTCGGACCGAAGGAATACCGACGGCTGGCGGCTGCCGCCGAGGCGCTGGATCTGACCGTGGATTACGGTTGGCTGACCATCATTTCACGGCCGCTATTCATCGTCCTCGAGTGGATTCACTCGGTGGTTGGTAACTGGGGTGTGGCGATCATCATCGTCACGCTGCTGATCAAGCTGGTATTCTACAAGCTCTCCGAGACCAGCTTCCGGTCCATGGCCAGGATGCGCAAGGTGCATCCCCGCATGAAGGCGATCAAGGAACGCTACGGCGATGATCGTCAGGCCATGAACCAGGCCATGATGAAGCTGTACAAGGAGGAGAAGATCAATCCTCTGGGCGGCTGTCTGCCGATCCTGGTGCAGATCCCGGTATTCATTGCCCTGTACTGGGTACTGCTCGAGAGTGTCGAACTGCGCCATGCCGATTTCATGCTCTGGATCAACGATCTGTCGTCGCCGGATCCGTTCTTCGTCCTGCCGCTGCTGATGGGCATCAGCATGTTCGTGCAGCAGAGGCTGAATCCGGCACCGCTGGATCCGATCCAGCAGCGGATCATGATGGCGCTGCCGTTCGTGTTCACTATCTTCTTTGCCTTTTTCCCTGCCGGGCTGGTTCTCTACTGGGTGGTCAACAACGTCCTGTCCATCGCTCAGCAGTGGTTCATCACCCGGCGGATCGAGAAGGGCGAGGACAAGTAGCGCCGCTCGGACCGGACCGGGCGGCGATTGCCGGCCGCCGGTCCGTTTTCCGAGTGATCAGGAGGTGTGTCCGTGCAGCCCTTGCCTGACACCATCTGCGCGATCGCTACTCCGCCAGGGCGGGGCGGGATCGGCGTGGTCCGTCTGTCCGGGCCCGAAGCCGGGCGTTTCGCCCGCAGCCTTGCTGGAGAACTCCCCGATCCGCGCCGTGCGGTCTACCGGCATTTCCGTGATGCACAGGGCGAGAGCCTGGATCAGGGCCTGCTCCTCTGGCTGCCGGGACCCGGCAGTTTTACCGGGGAGGACGTGGTCGAGTTTCATGGCCACGGCGGCCCGGTGGTGCTGGACCGGCTGATGCGGCGACTGACCGAACTCGGTGCCCGCCCGGCGCGACCCGGAGAATTCTCCGAACGCGCCTTCCATAATGGTCGTCTCGATCTGGCCCAGGCTGAGGCCATTGCCGACCTGATTGCGGCCGGTTCCGAGCAAAGCGCGCGCGCCGCGATGCGTTCGCTTTCCGGGGATTTCTCCCGCCGGATCGAGGCACTGCTGCAGGCACTGACCGAATTGCGGGTACATGTGGAAGCGGCCATCGACTTTCCCGAGGAAGAGATCGATTTTCTGGCCGATGGTGAGGTCGCGGCAAAGTTGCAGACGGTGCGGGCCGAGCTGGACGCGGTGCTGGCCAGCGCGCAACAGGGTCAGATTCTGCGCGACGGCATGACCGTGGTTATCGCCGGTCCGCCCAATGCCGGCAAGTCCAGCCTGCTGAACCAACTCGCCGGCAGCGACAGTGCCATCGTCACCGAGATTGCCGGCACCACCCGCGACGTATTGCGGGAGCAGATCCAGATCGACGGCATGCCGTTGCATATCATCGATACGGCTGGCCTCCGCGACTCTGAGGATCCGGTGGAGCAGGAAGGCGTGCGGCGCGCGCGTCAAGCCATGAAGGCCGCCGACCGGATCCTGTTGGTGGTGGAGGATGCGATCGGCGTTGGCCTCGTGGAGCAGGCCAGTCTGGAAGACCTTCCCGCCGGCCTGCCGGTTACCGTTGTACGCAACAAGGTAGACCTCAGCGGTCGCCTGCCCGGAAGAGACGAACAGGCGAGCCAGCTGGAAATACGTCTCAGTGCCCTGTCCGGCGCCGGGGTTGATCTGTTGCGGCAGCATCTGAAGGAGGCGGTCGGCTTTCGCGGTGGCGAGGATGGTTTCATTGCCCGTCGCCGGCATCTGGATGCCCTGCGACGCACGGGCGAATGTCTGACTGCCGCCCACGAACAGTTGCACGATGCAGCGGCTGGTGAATTGATGGCCGAGGAGCTGCGCCAGGCCCAGCAACACCTGGGCGAGATAACCGGAGCCTTCAGCAGCGATGATCTGTTGGGCGAGATCTTCTCGAGTTTTTGTATTGGGAAATAAGCGATCGCCGCAGGCGATCGCGTTTTAGGTGTAACGTTTTACGTTTTAGGTGGACGTTTCACGTCGAAACTCATCGTATCGTGGCTTCTGTTTTCAAGGACTTAAAACCTAAAACATTACACTTTAAGGAAACACTGATTTATTCCCGCGTCTGCGCCCGAGACCGGTTTTGGTCATCTGGCAAGGCGCGGTGCCGGTTCGGTAGCCTTAGCTACCGGGCCGGTGGCGCAACGCCGCCAGGGGCCAAA
>LFIK01000174.1_pt1 | contig 44169 bp, 37 predicted proteins | sample 643401 | NCBI WGS metagenome assembly LFIK01 (sample SAMN03777447, study PRJNA286221) | soda lake metagenome | biome: soda lake; feature: Kulunda steppe; material: water; isolation source: sample T5-Br brine of Lake Tanatar-5 | place: Russia: Kulunda steppe | collected 2010-07
CCCCACCCTCGATCCCTCCCCTAAGGGGAGGGAAGACGCCTCCATCAAGCACTCGCCCGTATCTCCCGCCGATGAGGGGAGGATAAACACCTCCATGAAGCGCGCGCCCGAATCTCCCTCCCCTAAGGGGAGGGGCAGGGGTGGGGTGACGGCGACGTACTCTCGGAATGACCCGCCGCGCTTCATGCCGGCGCCCCTTCGCGCTGACGCGCGAAATCACCCCACCCTCGATCCCTCCGCTCAGGGGAGGGAAGACGCCCGGGGCATCCCCCATGTCTGATCGCAGCTTCATCACCTGGCCGTTCTTCGCGCACGATCATGCCGAACTGCTCGACCGGCTCGATGCCTGGGCGCAGGCCAATGTGGCGGGGCTCGTCGATCACCATGATATCGACGGCTCCTGCCGCAAGCTCGTCGCGGCATTGGGCGAGGCGGGGGTTCTCGATATCGCCGCGCCGCCCGCTGATCGGGGTTTCGACCTGCGCAGTCTGTGTCTCGCCCGCGAGCGGCTGGCCTATCATGCGGGGCTCGCCGATTTCGCCTTCGCCATGCAGGGGCTCGGGACCGGGCCGATCAGCCTGTTCGGCACGACGCAGCAGAAGGCGGAGTACCTGCCCCCGGTGGCATCTGGCGAGCGCATCGCCGCTTTCGCGATCTCGGAGGCGCAAGCGGGCTCCGATGTGGCTTCCATGGCCACCACGGCGCGTCCCGATGGCAATGATGCCTATGTCATCGACGGCGAGAAGACCTGGATCTCGAATGGCGGCATCGCCGATCATTACGTGGTCTTCGCCCGCACGGGCGAAGCGCCCGGCGCCAAGGGAATCTCGGCCTTCATCGTCGATGCGGATATGCCCGGACTCGCGATCGCCGAGCGCATCGACGTGATCGCCCCGCATCCGCTGGCGCGGATCCGTTTCGAGAATTGCCGCGTGCCGGCGAGCGCGATGATCGGCGCGCCCGGCGCGGGCTTCAAGGTGGCGATGGGGACGCTCGACGTGTTCCGCGCCAGCGTCGGCGCCGCAGCCCTCGGCATGGCGCGCCGCGCCCTCGACGAGGCACTCGGGCGGGCGACCGGGCGGCATCTGTTCGGCGCGCCGATGAGCGATCTGCCACTGACCCAGGCCGCACTCGCCGAGATGGCGCTCGCCATCGACGCCTCGGCGCTCCTCGTTTATCGCGCCGCCTGGACGAAAGATCAGGGCGCATCCCGCGTCACCCGCGAGGCTTCCATGGCGAAGCTTCACGCCACCGAATCGGCGCAGACAGTGATCGACAAGGCCGTCCAGATCTTCGGCGGCCTCGGCGTCACCTCCGGCGTCAAGGTGGAGGAGCTTTATCGTGAGGTGCGCGCGCTGCGCATCTATGAAGGCGCCAGCGAGGTCCAGAAACTCGTCATCGCCCGCGAAACCTTGAAGACGGCGGGAGGTGAGTGATGGGTGATTCGCGCGATCTCCCTCCCCTCAGGGGAGGGATCAAGGGTGGGGTGAACCCGGTTCCCAAATTCCGCAACGCTGATCACCTGCTTCAACGCCTCTCCCCACCCTCAATCCCTCCCCGCTGGGGAGGGAGGCCAGGGCAACGCCCGCATTTCCCCCATCCACACGCAAATCATCAGGAGATCGCGCCATGACCCGCACTGCGCATCGTGACGGTTTTGCGCGGGACCATCTGCCGCCGCGCGAGCAATGGCCCGATTTCATCTTCACGCGGCCCGAGCTCGATTATCCCGAGCGGCTCAACTGCATCGACGCCTTCCTCGACAGGCATATCCGTGCGGGCCATGGCGACAGGCCCTGCCTGATCACGCCGCAGGTCACGTGGAGCTATGCCGATCTGCACGAGAAGGTGAACCGCATCGCCAATGTTCTGGTGAACCGGCTCGGCCTCGTGCCGGGCGAGCGGGTGCTGTTGCGCTCGGCCAATAATGCGATGATGGTCGCGGCTTACTTCGCAGCGATCAAGGCTGGCGGGATCGTGGTTGCGACCATGCCGATGCTGCGGGCCCGCGAGATCGCCTTCCCGCTGGAGAAAGCGCGCATCGGCATCGCGCTTTGCGATGCGAAACTGCGCGAGGAGATGGACAAGGCCGCCGCCGGGGCGACGCATCTGCGCCATTGCGTCTATTGGGGCGATGATGCCGATGACGGGCTCGAAGCCATGATGGCGGGCGAGAGCACGGAATTCGCAGCCTGCGACACGGCCGCCGACGATGTCTGCCTCATCGCCTTCACTTCGGGGACGACGGGCGTTCCCAAGGGCACGATGCATTTCCACCGCGACATGCTCGCCATCTGCGACGCTTATGCCCGCAACGTCCTGTGCGCGCGCCCCGATGACCGCTTCATCGGCTCGCCGCCGCTCGCCTTCACCTTCGGTCTGGGCGGGATCGTGCTGTTTCCCCTGCATATCGGCGCCTCCACCGTGCTGCTGGAAAAAGCCGGGCCGAACGAGCTCGCGCCGGCCATCGCGGAATACCGCGCGAGCATCTGCTTCACCGCACCGACCGCCTATCGCGCCATGCTGGACAAGCGTGAAGAGCATGATCTGTCGAGCCTGCGCAAATGCGTCTCCGCCGGCGAGGCCCTGCCCAGAGCCACCTTCGAGGCCTGGAAGGCGGCGACCGGGATCAGCCTGATGGACGGGATCGGCGCGACCGAAATGCTGCATATCTTCATCGCCGCACGCGAAGACGAGATCCGCCCCGGCGCCACCGGCAAACCGGTTCCCGGCTACGAGGCGAAGGTGATCGGCCCCGATGGCGCGGACCTGCCGGCGGGACAAGTCGGGCGCCTCGCCGTGCGCGGGCCGACGGGCTGCCGCTATCTCGACGATCCGCGCCAGAGCCAATACGTCATCGGCGGCTGGAACGTCACAGGCGATTCCTACCTGGTCGATCAGGACGGGTATTTCTGGTATCAGGCCCGCAACGACGACATGATCGTCTCCTCCGGCTACAACATCGCCGGCCCCGAGGTCGAGGCGGCGCTTCTGACCCACGCAGCGGTGGCGGAGACGGGTGTCGTCGGCGCGCCGGATCCGGAACGGGGCATGGTGGTGAAGGCCTATATCGTCCTGCGCGAGGGCTGGGAGGCGGGGCCGGATCTGGCAAAGGCTTTGCAGGAGCACGTCAAGGCCGAGATCGCGCCCTACAAATATCCACGCCGGATCGCCTTCGTCGAGGCCCTGCCCAAGACGCAGACCGGTAAATTACAGCGTTTCGCGCTGCGTGAGATGGCGCGCGAGGCGCAAGAAAAATAAGAGAGGGAGGAAAACGGTGGGGATGCGTGAAGATCTGATCGCCGCATGCGCCGAGCGCCCGCAGGTGCTCCAGCCGGCGGATTGGCCCGTGCCGCGCGGCTATGCCAACGGCATGATGGCGCAGGGAAGGCTCATCGTGACGGGCGGGGTCGTCGGCTGGGATGCCGAGGGCATCTTCGCCGATGGCTTCATCCCGCAGGTGCGCCAGACGCTGGAGAACATCGTGGCGATCCTCGCCGAGGGCGGCGCCGGGCCGCAGCATCTGGTGCGGCTGACCTGGTACGTCACTGACCTTGACGCCTACAAATCCGGCCTGCGCGATCTCGGTCGCGCCTATCGCGACGTGATCGGCGCGCATTATCCCGCCATGGCGCTCGTCCAGGTGGCGGGGCTGGTCGAGGACGCGGCGCTGGTCGAAATCGAGGCGACGGCGGTTGTGGGAGCGTAAGCAGCCCCCAACGTCACCCCGTTCTGCCTGCCCTACCCCACCAGACGCGCCCCGACGAGTTCACGCAGGGCCCGCAGATCCTTGACGAAGGCGCGAATCCCCTCCGCCAGCTTCTCGGTGGCCATCGCATCCTCGTTGAGCAGGAAGCGGAAACTCTTTTCGTCGAGAGCGAGCTTTGCCGGCGCATCGCCGAGTTGATCGGGTGAGAGCCGGCGCGGCAGGTCACCCTGATCGGCAGCCAGTTCGTCCAGAAGCGCAGGCGAAATCGTCAGCCGGTCGCAACCCGCCAGCGCCTCGATCTCGCCGGCATTGCGGAACGAGGCCCCCATCACCACGGTCTTTACCCCGTGGGCTTTATAATAGGCGTAGATCGCCCGTACCGAGAGCACGCCCGGATCGCTCTCCGCATCATAGGGCCCACCGCCCTTGGCCTTGTGCCAGTCGAGAATGCGCCCGACGAAGGGCGAGATCAGAAACACCCCGGCATCGGCGCAGGCGACGGCCTGGACCAGCGAGAACAGCAGGGTGAGATTGCAGTCGATCCCTTCCTTCTGCAGGATTTCCGCCGCGCGGATCCCCTCCCAGGTCGCGGCCACCTTGATCAGGATGCGGCTGCGCGGCACCCCGCGTTCCTCATAGGCCGCGATGATGTCACGCGCTTTCGCGACGGTTGCCTCGGTATCGAAGGAAAGATCGGCATCCACCTCCGTGGAGACGCGCCCCGGCACGATCCCGGCGAGCTCGGTCCCGAACGAGACGGCCAGCCGGTCGCAGATCGCGGCGGCGCGCTGATCCAGGCTACCGGGCCTGTCCTTGCCCCAGGCGACCGCTTCTTCCACCAGCGCGGCATAGGCCGGATCGTTGACGGCTTTCAGAAGCAGTGTCGGATTCGTGGTGCAATCCTGTGGAGCAAGCCGGCGGACGGCTTCGATATCGCCGGTATCCGCGACGACGACGGTCATCTCACGCAGGCGGTCGAGCTTGGAGGGCATGGGTCGGTCTCCCTGAAAATCCCGCCTCCCTTAACCCGTGTACGCGCGTCTGGCTAGACGCCCGAACCCGGATCGAACCCCTCGAACACGATCTGGTCCACCCAGGGCGCGACGGCCTGTGCGGAAGCACCGTCGCGCAATGTCCAGGCCATCACCGGCATGGCTCGCAGGGTACGGCAGAGGAACGGCGCGGCATGCGGCAGATCGCGGTGATTCCAGGAGATGAAATCGGGCCGTGTCTGCGGAAAATGCAACAGGTTTGCCATCGCCCGGCGCTCTGCATCCCCGAGCTGCGGAGCATCGCTGAAATCCGCCTGCGCCACGATGCCGCGCGGACGCTCCGGCGCCAGATCACGCAGCAGCGCCACGACGAAGGGATCGAAGGATTTCAGGCAGATCGGCCCGTCATAATCGGCGATCAGCGCACAGGTCCGGCGGGTGAGCGTATCGTCCCCGTCGAACCGGCTCTTGATTTCGAGAACCAGCGGCACCTGTCCCGCCAGAAGGGCGAGGAAATCCGACAGGCGTGGCGGGCTCTCGGCCAGGGCGGCATCGCGCAGCGACAATCCCGCTATTGCTTGCGCCTTGCGCGCCTTGAACGCCCCCTCCCCGTCGGACAGGCGTTCGAGCGTGTGATCATGGAAGACGAACGCCTCGCCGTCCTGGCTGTCCTGCACGTCACATTCGATCGCAAAGCCGCCCGCAATCGCGGCGCGGGCGGCAGCAAGGCTGTTCTCGATCACGCCCGCAGCACGGTCATGCAGCCCGCGATGGGCGATCGGGCGCGCGGTCAGCCAGGCGGGAGCGTTGGGCGTGTTCATGCGATTTCGAACATGCCCTCGACCTCGACGGCGGCATCGAGAGGCAATTGCGCCACGCCGATCGTGGAGCGGGCATGACGCCCGGCATCACCGAACACCTCGACCATCAGATCGGAGGCGCCGTTCATCACCTGCGGGACGGCATCGTAATCGGGCGCGCTGTTGATGAAGCCGCCCAGTCGCACCACGCGCACGACCTTGTCGAGATCGCCGATAGCGGCTTTCAGCTGGGCGAGCAGATTGATCGCGCAGGCACGCGCGGCCTCGCGCCCCGCCGCCTCGTCGACCTCCTTGCCGAGCTTGCCCTTGTGGGCCTGCGCGATCTTGCCGTCGGCGCCGAGGCAGATCTGCCCGGAAATGATCACGAGATTGCCGGTGCGCACGAAGGGCACGTAATTGGCAACCGGCGCCGCAGCGGCGGGAAGGGTGATGCCGGCCTTGGCCAGCCTGTCTTCGACGGTGCTCATGGGGCCTCCTTGTCCTGTCTGTTCAGGAACGCTTGTCGCCGATCACAAAGCCCGGCACAAGGGAGCGTATCAGGCATGCCGCTGGGGCAGTTACGCAATTGCTTTGCGCATGCGCCATACCTCGCCTAAGGTCCGCGCCGCCATACGCAGCCTCAAGGACACGAAGCCCTCATGCGCAAAGCCATTCGCCTCGCCGCCGGCATCTGCCTCGTCATCCCCGGCTCCTCCCTCTCCGCCATGGCCGAACCGGCAGACGAGCTGCTGTCGTTTCGCGCCGTCTACGACCTGTCGCTGGAGCGCGCCGGCGGCGACGTGATCGATGCGGGCGGGCGCATGATCTTCGAATTCATCGGCAATTCCTGCGACGGCTTCACCACGAATCTGCGCCAGGTGACCTCGCTCACCGGTGAGGCCGGGCAGATGGTCATCGATACCAATGTCTCCACTTTCGAGGAGCCCGCGCAAGACCGGTTCACCTTTCGCGTGCGCACCGCTTTTCCCATGGGCGAGACGGTTCACGCGGAGGGCGATGCCGAGAAGCGCGACGGGGCATTGCGAATTGCGCTCACCGCTCCGGAAACTGCCGAAATAGAGAAGGCCGAGACACCCGATTTCCCGGTTCAGCACCTGATCGCACTGATCGAAGCCGCCCGTGCCGGCGAGACCACGCTCTCGCGCGCGATCTTCGACGGAGGTGACGACGGACGCGACATCTTCGACAGCTTCGCCGTGATCGGGCGCGAGGTCACGGCGGATCCCGAGAGCCCGATTCCCGATGAGGCGCTCACACGCGCATGGCGCGTCTCGCTGAGCTATTTCGAACGCGGCGAAGCCGGTGAGGGAACGCCTTTCTACATTGCCGGCTTCGATCTCTACGAGAACGGCCTGACCGACCGCCTGCGGCTCGATTTCATCGATTTCGTCCTCAGCGGCACGATGACGGAATTCAGCCTGCTCGACGGCGGTGAATGCCCCTGAGAGGCAAAAAACGCAAACCCGTCGAATTGCATCACAGGGCTTAAGCTTCGCGCAAGCTTCGGCTGGCAATCTCCCTCACATGACGGGTTGGGCCGCAATCTGATGAAACGGCCCAAAGGCATGAAGCCGCTCCCGCCATTCCGGTGAAAACCCGGCATGTCCCTTCTTTCTTCTCACCTTGAAAGGGACTGACCATGTCTAGCTTGATGACCAACTCCGCCGCAATGACCGCGCTCCAGACGCTGTCGGCCACCAACAAGCAGATGGATATCACGCAAAACCGTATCTCGACCGGTTACCGTGTCTCCGACGCCGCCGACAACGCCGCCTATTGGTCGATTGCAACCACCATGCGCTCAGACAACAAGGCGCTCGGCGCCGTTCAGGACGCCCTCGGCCTTGGCGCCGCCACCGTGGACGTCATGTACACCGCCCTCAACTCGACGGTCGATGTCGTCTCCGAGATCAAGGCCAAGGTCACCGCCGCCGCTCAGCCCGGCGTCGATCGCGACAAGATCCAGAGCGAGATCAACGAACTGCAAAACCAGCTCGAGAACATCGCGGCCTCGGCCGTGTTCAACGGCGAAAACTGGCTGCAATTCGACTCTGGAGATCCTGGCGACTCAGCCGACCGTGAAATCGTCAGCTCCTTCACCCGCACCGCCGGCGGTGCCGTGAGCCTCGAAACCACTACCGTGGAAATTGAGAACACATTGCTGGTGGATCTGAACGGCGATAACGAGGGCATCCTCGATCGGGCGCGCGCTGCACTGGGTGGCACCGGCAGCTCGGTGGCCGGCGACAGCCTGCTCACTCTGGATATTTCCGGGGCCTCCGACGCAACCTTCTCCGCCGATATGGAAACTGCCGTCGGCGTGGTCGATGCCGTACTCTCCGACATCACCGATGCCGCCACCAATCTCGGTGCCATCAAGAACCGTATCGGCCTGCAGCAGGACTTCGTCGCCGCGCTGAAGGACTCGATCGATCGCGGTGTCGGCCAGCTGGTGGATGCGGATATGAACGCCGAATCGACCCGTCTGCAGGCGCTCCAGGTCCAGCAGCAGCTCGGTATCCAGGCGCTCTCGATCGCCAACGGCAACAGCCAGAACATCCTCTCGCTGTTCCGCTGATCACGAGCCTGACAACGTGGAAAAGAAGGCCGGACCCGCCAGGGCCCGGCCTTCATCCGTAATGGTCTCTACAGCCTGTCAGCCAGCCAGCGCCAGCTCCGCCTGCTCCATGAAACCGGCCCCATGGGTGACGGTATCGGCGAGCCCCGGAGCGAGGCTGGCGAGATTTTCCGCGAAGAACCGCGCGAGCGCCACTCGGGCGATCCGGTGCGCATCGTCCTGAGGCGTCTCCAGCGCAGCCTCGGCGAGGGCTGCCGCGCCCTGGGTGATCCCGAACAGACGCAGGTAAGGGCTCGCCCCGGCCAGGGCATCCTGTTGCGCATTGCCGGCAAGGGCCTTGAGCAGATAGCTCGTGGCCCGGTCGAGGCTCTCGACCGCATCGCGGATGCGCGCAGCCGCATCACCATATTCCGCCGCGCCCTCCCGCGTCAGCCGTGACGCGACAGCCCGCAGGCGTGCGATCTCACCGCGTACGGTCTCGCCCCCCGAGAGCGGCAGCTTGCGGGTGACGAGATCGATCGCCTGGATCCCGTTGGTGCCTTCGTAGATGGCGAGAATGCGGGCATCGCGCAGATGTTGCGCCGCGCCCGTCTCCTCGACATAGCCCATCCCGCCATGCACCTGCACGCCGAGCGAGGCGACCTCGTTGGCGTTGTCCGTCGAGAAGGCCTTGGCAATGGGGGTCAGGAGCGACGCGCGCTCATGCGCGGCCCGCCGGGCCTGCGGATCTTGCAGGGAATGCGACCGGTCGAGCGCGGCAGCGGTCATGTAGCAGATCGCGCGGGAGGCCTGGGTGAGCCCCTTCATGGTCATCAGCATACGCTGCACATCCGGATGCGCGATGATCGGCGCCATGCCCTCGCCCTGCCAGGATGCGGCACGCCCCTGGCGGCGATCGCGGGCATAATGCAGTGCCTGCTGATAGGCCCGCTCGCAGGCGGCGACGCCCTGCAAGCCGACACCGAGACGCGCATTGTTCATCATCGTGAACATGCAGGCGAGCCCGCGATTCTCCTCACCGATCAGCCAGCCGATCGCCCCGCCCTTGTCCCCATAGACCATGGTGCAGGTGGGCGAGCCGTGCAGGCCGAGCTTGTGCTCCATGCCGTTGCAGAAGACGTCGTTGCGCGTTCCATCCGGGAGAATCTTCGGCACGAGGAAGAGCGAGATCCCCTTCGTCCCCGCCGGCGCATCCGGCAGGCGGGCGAGGACGAGATGGACGATGTTGTCCGTCAGGTCGTGCTCGCCATAGGTGATGTAGATCTTCTGCCCGGAGATCCTGTAGGTCCCGTCACCGACCGGCTCCGCCTTGGAACGCAAGGCGGCGAGATCGGAGCCGGCCTGGGGCTCCGTCAGGTTCATCGTCGCCGTCCATTCGCCGGTGACGAGCTTTTCGAGATAACGGTCCTTGAGATCCTGCGAGGCATGCATGATCAGCGCCTCGATCCCGCCCATGGTCAGGAGCGGGGCGATGCCGAAAGAGAGTGAGGCGGAATTCCACATCTCGATACAGGCGGCATTGAGCAGGATCGGCAGGTTCTGGCCGCCGTAATCGTCAGGCCCGGGAAGGGCGTTCCAACCGGCCTCCGTCCAGGCCTGATAGGCCTCTTTCCAGCCCGGCGAGGTCGTGACGATACCGGCTTCGAGCTTCGGCCCCTTGACGTCACCGACCCGGTTCAGCGGCGCGATCACATCACCGGCAAACTTCCCCGCCTCTTCGAGAATCTGCTCGACCAGCTCCGCCGAGAGATCGGGATGCAAGCCCTCGCCGATGGCCGCGTCGAGACCGGCGACGTGGCGCATCAGATGGGCCATGTCCTGTACGGGCGCGCGATATTCCATGATGACCCTCCAAAGCCCGCACGCTCGTTTGTGAAGATACCGTGGCGTGCGTTGTGTGTTGCTCAGAGGCGTATCCGCACCGATACGGCGCAGCCGACGTCTCTTTCCCAAGAGTTATGGCAGCTTTTCTGCCGCGGCAATACGGCAAAAGGCCGAGCTCCCCGCTTGCGTCACCACGCCACCCTACCCTTTCGCTTGCGCCTTCACCTGATCGAGAAGCTCCTGCGCCTTCGAGCCCTGGAGCTTCTGGATGTCGTCCTGGTATTTCAGCAGCACGCCGAGCGTGTCCGAGACGAGATGCGGGTCGAGCGCCACGGCGTCAAGCTCGACCAGCGCCGAGGCCCAGTCGAGGCTCTCGGCGACGCCGGGCGACTTGAACAGCTCCTCCTTGCGGATCGCCTGCACAAAGGCGACAATCTCCTTTGACAGTTTCGCCGGCGCCTGCGGCACCTTCGCGCGCAAGATGGCGAGCTCACGCGCCGCATCCGGGTAATCCACCCAGTGATACAGGCAGCGCCGCTTGAGCGCGTCGTGGATCTCGCGGGTGCGGTTGGAGGTGATGATCACGATCGGCGGGCGCTCGGCGCGCACGGTGCCGTATTCCGGGATGGTGACCTGGAAATCGGAGAGGATTTCCAGCAAAAACGCCTCGAAGGCCTCGTCCGTGCGGTCCAGCTCATCGATCAGCAGGACGGGCGGCCCGGCGGTATCGGGTTCCAGCGCCTTCAGCAGCGCGCGCTTGATCAGATGCCGCTCGGAGAAGATGTCGCCCTCGAGCCGCTCGCGATCAGCCTCCCCGGTCGCCTCCGCGAGCCGGATCTCCATCATCTGGCCGGCATAATTCCACTCATAGACGGCGGAGGAGACGTCGAGCCCCTCATAGCATTGCAGGCGGATCAGGCTGCGGCCCAGCGCCTGCGAGAGCACCTTGGCGATCTCGGTCTTGCCAACCCCCGCCTCGCCTTCCAGAAACAGCGGGCGGTTGAGGCGCAGGGCGAGAAACAGCACCGTGGCGAGCGGGCGGTCGGAGACGTAGCCGGCGCCTTTGAGCAGGGCGAGCGTCTCGTCGATAGAGGCTGGATTATCGGGCACGCGGTCTCGTTCCGTCATGAGGGAGGTGGCCCCGGGGCGCGTGATTGGTGCCGCGCTCCGGGATGATGACGGATGCGCCTCAGCGCCCCGTGGCCGCCGCGACGGCGCGGCGCGCCATGACGCCGACGAGATGGGCGCGATACTCCGAATCGGCATGGATATCGGTGTTCATGCCGCTCGCCGGGGGCGCCATCCCGTCCAGCGATTTAGGCGCGAAGCGCTTGGCCAGAGCCTCCTCCGCCTCGCTCCAGCGGAACACCCCGTCGGAGCCGGCGCCGGTCACCGCGACGCGGATATCCGAGCCGCGCTTCGAGACGAAGACACCGGCCAGGGCATAGCGCGAGGCCGGATTGCGGAACTTGGCATAGGCCGCCTTGGCGGGGACGGGGAAGGAGACCTTGGTGATGATCTCGCCTTCCTCGAGCGCCGTGTCGAACATGCCGGTGAAGAACTCTTCCGCAGCGATTTTGCGCTTGTTGGTGATGATCGTCGCGCCGAGCCCGAGGCAGGCAGCGGGATAATCGGCGGCGGGGTCGTTATTGGCGATGGAGCCGCCGATCGTGCCGCGATGGCGCACCGCCGGATCGCCGATCCCCTCGGCGAGCTTGGCGAGGCCGGGAATGGATTCGGCGACGATATCCGACTTGGCCACCTCCGCATGGGTCGACATGGCGCCGATGACCACGGCGCGGCCTTTTTTCTCGATGCCGCGCAACTCGCTCATCGCACCCAGATCGACGAGCGCGGAGGGCGCAGCGAGGCGTTGCTTCATGGTGGGCAGGAGCGTGTGACCGCCGGCGACGATCTGGGCATCCTCGTTCTTCTGCAAAAGCGCCGCCGCTTGGCGGACATTGCTCGGGCGATGATATTCGAAAGCGTGCATGGGTTCGGTTCTCCGAATTCCTGATGGAACGCGCGGGCGGCTGTTCGCCCGCGCGGAGGCTATCGTTTGAACGGCTCACTCCGCCGCCATCGGCGCCTTCGCCTTGTGGATGGCATGCCAGACCGCGCGCGGCGTGGCCGGCATCGGCACGTCCTCGTGGCCCACGGCATTGGTGATGGCGTTGATCACGGCCGGCGGCGCGGCGATCGCACCCGCCTCGCCGCAGCCCTTGATGCCGAGCGGGTTGGACGGGCACGGGGTCACCGTCATGCCGACATCGAAGGACGGCAGATCATCGGCGCGGGGCATGGCGTAATCCATGTAGCTCGCCGTGACGAGCTGGCCGGATTCGTCATAGACCGCGTTCTCCAGAAGCGCCTGGCCGACGCCCTGGGCGATGCCGCCATGGACCTGGCCCTCGACGATCATCGGATTGATCACCACTCCGAAATCATCCACCGCCGTAAAGCGTTCGATCGTGGTCACGCCGGTATCGGGGTCGATCTCCACCTCGCAGATATGCACGCCTGCGGGAAAGGTGAAGTTCGTCGGGTCGTAGAAGGCGCCCTCCTTCAGGCCGGGTTCGAGATCCTGGCCGGAGAACTTGTGGGCGATATAGGCCTGCAGCGCGATCTCGCCGAAAGCCATCGACTTGTCGGTCCCCGCGACCGAGAACTTGCCGTCTGCGAATTCGATATCCTTGTCGGATGCCTCCATCGCGTAGGCGGCGACCTTCTTGCCCTTCTCGATCACCTTGTCGATGGCGCGGGTGATCGCCGACATGCCGACCGCGCCGGAGCGCGAGCCGTAGGTGCCCATGCCGAACTGGACCTTGTCGGTATCGCCATGGACGATATTGACCTGGTTGATATCGACGCCGAGGCGCTCCGAAACGAGCTGGGCGAAGGTGGTCTCATGGCCCTGGCCATGGCTGTGCGAGCCGGTCAACACCTCGACCGAGCCCGTCGGATTGACGCGCACTTCCGCCGATTCCCACAAGCCCACGCCGGCACCCAGCGAGCCGACCGCCTGCGAGGGGGCGATGCCGCAGGCCTCGATATAGCTCGAGAAGCCGATGCCGCGCAGCTTGCCCTTCTTGGCGCTCTCGCGCTTGCGCTTGTTGAAGCCTTTGTAGTCGGCCATCTCCAGCGCCTTGTCGAGAGAGGCGGCATAATCACCGACATCGTAGTTCATGATGACCGGCGTCTGGTGCGGGAAGCGCTTGATGTAGTTCTTCTTGCGGAACTTCGCCGGATCCATGCCGAGCTCGCGCGCGGCCACTTCCACCAGCCGCTCGACGACATAGGTCGCCTCCGGACGCCCCGCCCCGCGATAGGCATCGACGGGCGCGGTATTGGTATAGACGCCGTCCACCTCCGCGTAGATTGCCGGGATATCGTACTGGCCCGACAGCAAAGGCGCGTAGAGATAGGTCGGCACCGATGAGGAGAAAGTGGAGAGATAGGCGCCGAGATTGGCGACGGTATGGGCGCGCAGGGCGAGGATCTTGCCATTATCGTCGAGCGCGAGTTGCGCGCGGGTGACATGGTCGCGGCCATGGGCATCGGAGAGGAAGGCTTCGGTGCGGTCGGAATTCCACTTCACCGGGCGCCCGACCTTCTTGGAGGCCCAGACGCAGACCGTTTCCTCGGCATAGATGAAGATCTTCGAGCCGAAACCGCCGCCCACATCCGGCGCGATCACCCGCAGCTTGTTCTCCGGCGCGATGCCGATGAAGGCCGAGAGCACGAGGCGGGCCACATGCGGGTTCTGGCTGGTGGTGTAGAGCGTGTAGCTGTCGGTCCCCATATCGTATTCGCCGATCGCCGCGCGGGTCTCGATCGGATTGGGGATCAGGCGGTTATTGGTGATGTCGAGCGTGGTGACGTGCTTGGCCTTCTTGAAGGCCGCTTCCGTCGCATCCTTGTCGCCCAGATGCCATTCATAGACGGTGTTGTCGGGCGCGACATCGTGGACGACCACCTTCGATTCCCGCGCCTTGGCGGTGTCCGCGATGGCCGGCAGGAGTTTGTATTCCACCTCGACCGCCTCGGCGGCGTCGCGGGCCTGGGCCAGCGTCTCGGCGACGACGACGGCGACGTGATCGCCGACATAGCGCACCTTGCCCTGCGCCAGTGCGGGATGCGCACCCGCCTTCATCGGCGAGCCGTCCTTGGAATGGATCATCCAGCCGCAGATCAGCCCGCCGATATTGTCGGCGGCGAGATCATCGCCGGTGAGCACGGCGAGCACGCCGGGCATGGCTTCGGCGGCGGCCTTGTCGATCTTGACGATTTCGGCATGGGCATGCGGCGAGCGGACGAAATAGGCATGCGCCTGCCCCGGACGGGTGAGATCGTCAGTATAGCGGCCCTTGCCGGTGATGAAACGCTGGTCTTCCTTGCGGCGCACGGGGGCGCCGATTCCGGTACCGGTCATGACGTGTTCCTCCTCGAAGCGCTTCTTGGGCGAGCGCTTGGCGAATTATGATCAAATGAGAGCGATCCCGCGCAGTCTCGGCGCGGCAATGGAAAGATCGATAAGTTCGTCTGGCGGCGGGAAGATCCGCAGCGCCCGGCTGCTGCAAGCGGCATCGTGGAGGCCGATCACTCGGCAGCCTGACGCGCACCGCCCTCAGTCATCGCCTTCGCCCCGGTCTCCACCGCGCGTACGATGTTGTGATAGCCGGTGCAGCGGCAGATATTGCCTTCGAGCTCATGGCGGATCGTCGCCTCGTCGAGATCGGAACCGAGGCGGTTCACCATATCGACGGCGGTCATGATCATGCCCGGCGTGCAGTAGCCGCACTGAAGCCCGTGATGCTCGCGGAAGGCGGCCTGCATGGGATGCAGATCGGCCCCGTTCGCGAGCCCCTCGATGGTGACGACGTCACATCCGTCCGCCTGGACGGCGAGCATGGTGCAGGCCTTCACGGCCTTGCCATCGACATGCACGACGCAAGCGCCGCACTGGCTGGTATCGCAACCGACATGGGTGCCTGTGAGGCGCAGGTGCTCGCGAACGAATTGTGCGAGCAAGGTGCGCGGATCGACATCGGCGGTCACGGATTTCCCGTTCACCGTCATCGTGACGCTGGCCATATGCTTCTTCCTCCTTCTGGAACGCCCGCCATGCCGGATGCCGGCGGCGTGACTTCGAGTTTTTTGGACGATCAGTCGAGCCGTCGGACTCGTCCAGTTTGAAAATCGTCAAAACAGAGTGTGAACCGCTAAAAATCGGCGGTCAAGCATATCCCTATTCGACAAAAGGCTTGTTTTTGCGCCGCACGCGCGGATTTTCTCGCAGTTCGCTGGGTGTCTGCGCACCTGCCGACCGCTGCCATGATCATCGCGGGACATACGGGTCCGGCTTCATGCGCGGCTGCGCCCGCGCTCCATGTAAACGGCGTTGACATCGTAACTGCCAAGGATCGCATCGATTCCCGGCAGATCGACAACGCAAAAGCCCCAGCGCCGCCAATAGCTCTCGAGCCCCGATATGCTGACAAGCGCAATGATTGGGAAGCATTCCAGAGCCTTGGCCAGCAACGGCTTCAGCACATTTGCGGCATCCCCGCATCCGCGCCGCTCGGGCGCGATCACGAAATCGTGAAGATACAGACAGTCAGGTTCGGCAATTGCGTCACCAATCAGCGTATCAAGCGCTGGCGGCGCGCCCCTCCTCCAGGGATGGGCGATCAGATAGCCGCTGATATCGGTCTCCAGCGCGAGAACGCGGCACCAGGGGCCGCCCATCTTCATCCGCTCGCGGGCGACTTCCGGGCGCTCCGGATAGTCCCGATGCACCCGCTTCGCCAGCGCATCCACAGCGGCGAGATCATCATCGCGCATGATCCGCCAGACCGGCGAAGCCATCATCAGAGCGACTTGACGATCTCGTCGACCATCTTCTTGGCGTCGCCGAACAGCATCATGGTGTTGTCGCGGAAGAACAGCTCGTTCTCGACACCGGCATAGCCCGAGCCCATGCCGCGTTTGATGAACAGCACGGTCTTCGCCTTGTCCACGTCGAGGATCGGCATGCCGAAGATCGGCGATTGCGGATCGGTCTTGGCGGAGGGGTTGGTGACGTCGTTGGCGCCGATGACGAAGGCGACGTCGGCCTGCGGGAACTCGCCGTTGATATCCTCCAGCTCGAAGACCTCGTCATAGGGCACGTTCGCCTCGGCCAGCAGCACGTTCATGTGGCCGGGCATGCGGCCCGCCACCGGGTGGATGGCGTACTTGACCTCGACGCCTTCTTCCTTGAGCAGGTCCGCCATCTCGCGCAGCGTGTGCTGCGCCTGCGCCACCGCCATGCCGTAGCCGGGCACGATAATGACCTTGGCGGAGTTCTTCATGATGAAGGCCGCATCATCCGCCGAACCCTGCTTCACCGGGCGCGCTTCCACGCCGCCCGCTGCCGCCGCATCAGTCTCGCCGCCGAAGCCGCCGAGGATCACGGAGATGAAGGAGCGGTTCATCCCCTTGCACATGATGTAGGAGAGGATCGCGCCCGACGAGCCGACCAGTGCACCGGTGATGATCAGCGCCAGATTGCCCAAAGTGAAGCCGATGCCCGCAGCCGCCCAGCCGGAATAGGAGTTCAGCATCGAGACGACGACAGGCATGTCCGCGCCGCCGATCGGGATGATCAGCAGCACGCCCAGCGCGAGCGCGACGATGACGATCAGCCAGAAGACGATGGCGCTCTCGGTCGCGATGAAGATGCCGAGCAGCACCACCATGGCGATGGCGAGCCCGAGATTGATCATATGGCGCGCGGGCAGCATGATGGGCTTGCCGGACATGCGCCCGTCGAGCTTGAGGAAGGCGATGACCGAGCCGGTGAAGGTGATCGCGCCGATGGCGCAGCCGAGCCCCATCTCGAACAGCGTGACGCCGGAAATGCTGCCCGGTGCGCCGAGATCGAAGGCTTGCGGCGCATAGAGCGCGGCAGCGGCGACGAGCACCGCCGCCATGCCGACCAGCGAGTGGAAGGCGGCCACGAGCTGCGGCATCGCCGTCATCGGCACCCGCCGGGCAATCGTCGCGCCAATGCCGCCGCCGACCGCAATACCCACGATCACCAGAAGCCAGCCGCCGAGGGAGGGGTTGGCGTAGACCAGCGTCGTGGCCACGGCCAGACCCATGCCGACCATGCCGAAGATGTTGCCCTGACGTGACGTCGTCGGATGCGACAGGCCGCGCAGCGCCAGAATGAACAGGACGCCCGAGACGAGGTAAAGCAGGTTTGCGATATTCGCGCTCATCCCCTCAACCCTTCTTCTTGTACATGGCGAGCATGCGCTGGGTGACGAGGAAGCCGCCGAATATGTTCACGGAGGCCATGACGAGGGCGAGGAAGCCGAAGATCTGCGCGCCCCATGTCGCACCGGTATCGGTCATCGCTGCGGCGGCGGGCATGCCGACGGCCAGCAGCGCACCGACCACGATCACCGAGGAGATCGCGTTGGTCACCGACATCAGCGGCGTGTGCAGAGCGGGCGTCACCGCCCAGACCACGTAATAGCCGACGAAGATCGCGAGCACGAAGATCGCGATGCGAAACACCGTCGGATCGACGCCGCCGCCCGTGGCGACGGTGGCCGCGGCAGCCAGCGAATCGGCGTAGCCCTGCGCCGCATCCGCCGCTTCGCGCGCGGCTTCCGCCGCCGCCCGTGCGCGTTCGAGCGCCTGTTCGGGAGTGAGGTCCGTCATCGTTTCCCCCCTTGCGTCCTTCTGGTCCGCGCTCAGGCGTCGGGCTTGAAATTGGGATGAACGATCGCGCCGTCGCGGGTGAGGAGCGTCGCCTTGACGAGCTCGTCCTCCCAATTGACAGCGACCGCCTTGGCCTCCTTGTCGATCAGCGTCTCGACGAAGGCGTAGAGGTTCTTGGCGTACAGCGCCGAGGCGCTGGCGGCGAGGCGACCGGCCATGTTGAGATGGCCGACGATCTTGACGCCCTGATGCTCGACCACGTCGCCGGGTTCGGACAATTCGCAATTGCCGCCACGCTCGACCGCGAGATCGACGATCACGGAGCCGGGCTTCATCGATTCGACCATGGCGCGATCGATCAGGACCGGCGCCGGGCGACCCGGGATCAGCGCGGTGGTGATGACGATGTCCTGCTTGGCGATATGAGCGGCGACGAGCTCGGCCTGCTTGGCCTTGTATTCCGCCGACATTTCCTTGGCATAACCGCCCGCCGTCTCGGCCTGCTTGAACTCGTCATCCTCGACGGCGATGAACTTGGCGCCCAGACTCTCGACCTGCTCCTTCACGGCGGGGCGCACGTCGGTGGCGGAGACGACGGCGCCCAGACGACGGGCCGTCGCGATCGCTTGCAGACCGGCGACACCGGCCCCCATGACGAAGGCCCGCGCGGCGGGAACGGTGCCGGCTGCGGTCATCATCATCGGCATGGCGCGGCCATATTCCGCCGCCGCGTCGATGACGGCGCGATAGCCCGCGAGGTTGGCCTGGCTGGAGAGGACGTCCATGACCTGCGCGCGGGTGATTCGCGGCATCAGCTCCATGGCGAAACCGGCAATGTTGCGACCGGCCATGTCCTGCAGCGCATCGGTCGCACCATAAGGATCCATGATGGCGACGACGATCGCGCCGTCCTTGATGCTCTCCAGAAGCGCGCTGTCGGGACGACGCACCAGAAGCACGATATCGGCACCATAGGCGGCCTTGCCGGGACTCGCGGCCATGGTCGCGCCGGCGGCCTCATAATCGGCATCGGTGATTCCGGAGGTGAGGCCGGCACCGGCCTGAACGACGACCTCGGCACCCAGGCCTTTGAATTTCTTTACGGTTTCAGGAGTCGCAGCGACGCGGCTCTCGTTCGCCTCGGTTTCCGTGAGCACGGCGATGCGCATTCAACTCCCCCCTCGCCTTCGGCCGAGAAGGGCGGCTGCACCGTTTCCGATCGCGACCGGCATTCCCTTCATGCGGCGCCTGGAGCGACCGGCCCCGCCGATCCCTCCATTATGCTGCGGCGCGGGCGAAACCGCCAGACGCCATGGTCACAGGATGTCCGAGCATCCGGCTTCGTGACAACCCCCATTTTTGCGGGCAGCCGCAACGGCATGGTCACGGCTCGCCTGCAAAACCGCGCTCGATGCCTGCCAGAAGGCTCAGATCACCAGAAAATGAACGATCATCAGCACGAAAACAGCGCCGGGGGCCTTCCAGCTGATCGTGCGTGAGACGGCGCCGAGAGCGCCCGCGACGCTGGAGATCACCACATAGGCGATCGCCGCCATCCATGCACCCTTGATCCCGCCGAGCGCGAGGGCGAGCACCCAGCACAGCACGACCAATGTCGAGAGCGTCGTGAACTCCACGAAACCGTCATAGGTCTTCTCGTGGATTTCCGCATCCATCTCGGGCCTGTATTCCTCCGTCGGACGACGGTCCGTATCCGCCATGGCAGCCATGTCCTGTTTTCCTACTGACACTTTATTCCGGCTTTAGCCCAACCGGACGCGTCTCGCAATCCATTCATGGCCCGCACGCGTCGCTTTCGACAGATAGATGCAAGAAAACCGCGCACGTCACCCCGTCATCGGCGGCAGCCCCGCCCGCGACAGGGCCGCGTTCTGGCGCTCTGCCAGGGCTTCGAGATCGAAGCGGGCGATCTCGTCCTCGAACAGCCTGTGATAGTTCAGCTCGGCACGCAGATGCAGATAGACCGCACCGAGTCCGATGGCGGCGCGATCCATGAAGACGAATTCGCGCGGCACCGTCACCGGCCCCTTTTCCTTGAGCGCCTTGTGCACCTCGAAGGCCTGTCTGCGCCCGTATTCCCCCGGCTTCACCCCGTCCGCGATGGTGCGCACGCGATCCTCCAGCAGCGGCCCGTAAATGAAGCGCGCCCAGATGTTGAGGATGTCGATCAACTCGTTGGTCAGACCCTTGAAGCCCCAGGTCTCGTAGGCATGCACCGTGCGCTCGCGGTCGTCATGCTGGAGACCGCGATAGAGATCGACGACGCCGCCGACGAATTTCGGGGGAAAAATCCGGATACAGCCGTAATCGAGCAGATTGATGCCCGTCGGCTCGCCGTCATCCTCGAACACGGTATAATTGCCCAGATGCGGATCGCCATGGATCACCGCCGCATGGCTGAACGGGTGCCACCAGGCCTTGAACATGGCGATGGCGAGGCGGTTGCGGATCTCGACGGGGGATTCCTTGTATTCGAGAATGCGCTTGCCTTCGAGCCAGCCCAGCGTCAGCAGTCGCCGCGTCGATAGATCGTGATGCACGGTGGGAACGCGCACGGCATCGACGCCCTGAAGCGCGTGATCGTAGAGCGCCACATGCTTGGCCTCGCGTTCGTAATCGAGTTCCTCGCGCACCCGCTCGCCGATCTCCGTGGCGATCTCGCGGGTATCGATGGCCGGATCCATGCGCCGGTGGATGGCAAACAGCATGCCGAGCTGGCGCAGATCCGCCTCCACCGCCGACTGCATGTCCGGATATTGCAGCTTGCAGGCGAGCGGTTGCCCGTCCAGCGTGGTGGCGCGATGCACCTGGCCGAGAGAGGCTGCGGCGGCGGGCTTGAGATCGAATTCGCCGAAGCGATCGCGCCATCCCGCCCCGAGCTCGGCCTGCATGCGGCGCTTGACGAAAGCGGCGCCCATGGGCGGAGCTTCCGATTGCAGCTTTTGCAGCTCGGCGGCGTATTCCGGCGGGACGGCTTCCGGGATGGTGGCGAGCAGCTGCGCCACCTTCATGATCGGCCCCTTCAGCCCACCGAGCGCCTGGGCGAGTGCCGCGGCGTTTTCCGGACGCGGCTCCCCCTTCGTTCCGAAGAGCCGCGTGCCCGCGACGCGCGCAGCGACCGCTCCGACATTGGCGCCCACGCGGGCGTAGCGGGTGGCGCGGGCTGAGAAACGGTTGGCTTCGCGATCACGCGTGCTCATGCGGCTTTCTCCGGGCGGGAACTTCGAATGACCACCATCAGATAGCGCCTGCCCGCCGCATGAGAAGGGCCAGCCTCACTGTGCCGGCGGGGCCTGCACCTCCTCGCTCGGCGCCTGATCCGGCGGCAACACGAAGACCTGGCCGGGATAGATCAGATCGGGATTGCGGATCTGGTCCTGATTGGCCTCGAAGATCTCGGTATAGCGGATGCCGCGCCCATAGACCTGCCGGCTGATGCGCCACAGGCTGTCGCCGCGCTCGACCAGAGCGGTGGCGAGTTCGGGAACGGTGACCGTCGCCTCGGCGCGATCCGACTCCGCCGCGGGTTCCTCGCCGGGCTGCGGCGCTGCCGCCGGCGTTTCCGTAACCTCCGTCGTCGGCTCTTCAGCTTCCATCGAGACCGGCGCTTCTTCGGTACTCGGCTCTTGCCTGTCTTCCGCCGCTGGTTGCGTTGCCGCGACCGGAGCGGATTCGGCAGGCGCGGGCTCGGACGGTGTCGGCTCGGTGGGAACCGGCTCAGGCAGGGCCGCGACCGCCTCGGGAACGGTGAAGCCGACCTCGGCGCGCGACAGAACCGTACCCGTGGCCGGGTCGATATCGTCGAGCCGTACCTGATAGCGCCCGGCCCGCACGCCGCGCTGGATGGCGAAGGAGACGTCGCCGTCTTCCTCCGCCTCGGCCTGGGCGACGAGGGTGTCGTTCAGATAGAGCCGGATCGCGGCGTCCGCCTCGGCCTCACCGGAGACGAACAACCCGCCGCCGGTCTCGGCCTCGACGGCGACGATGCGCACGCCGGTGCGCGCGTCGGCGGGCTCCTGCTGCGGGCTGGTCGCATCGATCGAGGCGATGGCGGTCTCGCCCGTCGTTTCATCTGCGGAATCCGCAACCGGGGTCTCGGTGGTCTCGTCAGCCGCGTCCGAAGCCGCCTCGGTAGGCGTCTCGGAATCGCGCTCCTGCATGGCTTGCGCGCCGTCGGCGGGTTCGGGCGGCGCGGCAGCGGTATCGGTACGCTCTTGCGCAGTCGGCGCATCCGCCGTCACAGCCTCGGCGACGACGGCCGGCTCGGGTTCGGGCCGCGAGAGCACTTCGACGGGCTGGCCGGGGATGGTGCGCGCCACCATGGGCTGGCGCTGCCTGTCGGCATCGACGATGATGGTGAGGCTCTGCTGCGAGAACTGGTCATTCCCGTCGCTGCCCGTGGCGCGCAGGGTGACGTCGCTGGTCCCGACCGGGAAGGGCTCGGGAATGAAGACGAAATTGCCCGTTGCGTCCGACATGGTCTCGTCGTGCACGGCGCCGTCGCGCAGCAGCGCCACCCGGCTATCCGGCGCGCCGCGCCCGGCAATCACTGCTTCGCCGGTGGGCTCGACGCGGATGATGTCGAAGGCGAGGCCTGCGGGCTCCGCCACAGCGTCGTCCGATGCAGGCGCCTCAGCGGTATCCGGCGCGTCGGTCTCGGCGGGCACGTCGCGCGCGGTTTCGTCTTCGCGCGGCGTCGTCGCGGGCGAGGTATCCTCGGGCTCCTGCGCAAACAGTTCGTCGATCTGGTCTTCGATATCCGCGGCGGGCTCGCTCTCGCGTGCCTCGGTCGCCTCCGGTGCTTCAGCGGTCGCTTCCGGGACGGCTTCCTCCGTCGCGTCTTCCGTCACCGTCTCTTGCGTCACCGTCTCTTGCGTGACCGTCTCGTCGGTCGCGACGGTTTCCTGTTGCACAACGGGTGCACCAGGCTCATCCTCGCTGAGCACGTACCAGAGACCGCCGCCGGCGACGGCCGTGGCGGCGATCGCAGCGAAGACGAGATTGCGAGACAGACCAAAGATCACGGCGCGGTCCTCGATTTCGGTTGCGTCGCCTGGGTGCGGCGCAAAATGCCTTTTCACGGCATGGCTTTACACGGTTCGTTAAGACGTGAAAACGGCTAAATGCAACGGATTGGCCAAACTCGGGACAAAAACGGACGAAATGATGAATACCATCCGATCAATTTGTGTCTATTGCGGCTCCGGTTCCGGTAGCAATCCCGCCTTTGCCGAGGCCGCCAAAGCACTCGGTCGCGCCATGGCGGCGGAGAATATCAGCCTCGTCTATGGCGGCGGTGCCGTCGGGCTGATGGGCACCGTGGCGCGCGCCGTGCTCGATCATGGTGGCCACGTCACGGGAATCATTCCTGATTTCCTGATGGCCAAGGAACGCATGCTCTCCGATGTGCAGGATACCATCGTCGTCTCCGACATGCACACCCGCAAGCAGATGATGTTCGAAAAGGCCGATGCCTTCGTCGCCCTGCCCGGCGGGATCGGCACTCTGGAAGAACTCGTCGAGCAGATGACCTGGGCGCAACTGGGGCGCCATCGCAAACCGATCCTGATGCTCTCCGTCGCCGATTTCTACAAGCCGCTGCTGGTCCTGCTCGCCCATATGCGCCAGAGCGGCTTCATCCGTCCGGGCATGGAGCTGAACTATCTCGTGGCCGAACGCCCGGAAGACGTGATCGGCATGCTGCGCGACGCCGCCCGCCGGCGCGGCGAGGGTGACGCGCATGACGAATCTCTGATCGAAAGCCGGTTCTGAGTGGGGCATGTCAAGGCTTGAAAAGCGCGAGCCTCCCCGGTAACCCTCGGTTCATCGATGGTGTTTAGAACCGGGCACACAAGCGGGCGTGGTGGAACGGTAGACACATGGCACTTAAAATGCCTGGGCCGGAAGGCCGTGCCGGTTCGACTCCGGCCGCCCGCACCATTCTCTCTCAGTACTCGCAGGTACAAAGTGTGGGGTACTGCACATAAAGAAACCACCTGATATAGCTGGACTTCTGGGGGGCGCTGCGGCTAGCTTGAGACAAATCAACGGAGTACCAGCGCGGGAGATGTTCCCTTAATGTTCGCAGGTTAGCTTTGCAACGGATAACAAGGAGTCTTCACATGGAGCGCAGGGAGGTCTGGTCTTTTTTCACCGGAGCGATGGGGCTGGACCTTGGATTAGAGGCCGCCGGTCTTCACCCGACCCTTGCCAATGAACTGGACAAGCGCTTCTGTGAAACGATCCGGACCAACCGACCGGAGCTCGACCTGATCGAGGGAGACGTCACAAAGCTAACCGCCGACTCCTTGCGGAAAAGGCGCGGCTTCGACCACGAGGTCTACATGATAGTGGGAGGCCCGCCCTGCCAGTCTTTCTCCTCGGGCGGCAAACGTGCCGCGCTAAGTGACCCGCGGGGCAACCTCATTTACGAATTCTTCCGGATCGTGTCCGAGGTGTCGCCGCGCTACTTCGTGCTTGAGAACGTGGCCAACCTGACCACTGCCGCTTTGAGGCACCGGCCCATCTCAGAGCGCCCGGGGAAGCACTGGAGCCTCAAGAAGTACGACGGCGATCTTAACCGGGAAATCGGCGGAGTGCGGCCTTTGGAAGACGACGAGAAGTCTGGGAGCGCGCTGCGCCAGATAGCAAGGGATGCTCGCTCGCTGGGCTATCATATCTCGTTTGCCGTGGTCGATGCTGCGGACTACGGCGCACCCCAGCACCGTCTCCGGTTCGTCATGATGGGGTCCCGGGACCATCCGCCCCCTGCGCTTCCTGCCGCGACCTTCGGGACTGAGGACGTCCCACACAGGACGGTCAGGGACGCAATTTGGCACCTGCGCGACGATCCAGGGCCCCACTCCTCCTACACCGACCCGGTTCGGCGCTGGTTTGATCTGGTGCCGGAGGGCGGTAACTGGCGTAGCCTTCCCGCCAAACTCCAAGAGGAGGCACTCGGCGGATCGTACAAAGCTGGAGGTGGCAAGACCGGCTTCTACCGACGTCTCTCGTGGGACCGACCGTCGCCAACTATCACAGGACGCGCTAACCGCAAGGGCAGCGCCCTCTGCCACCCCGAGCAGTCCCGGCCCATCTCGGTGCGGGAGGCGGCGGCGCTGCAGGGGTTCCCGCCCGAGTGGCAGTTCACCGGAGCGATGAACGCTCAGTATATGCAAGTTGGCAACGCAGTCCCGGTGCTCCTCGGCAGGGCGGTGGGAGATGCAATCCTTGCCCATGAGGAGGCTCAGGCAGGCAAGCGTGGCCGTCAGCCCAACGTGGACAGGATGCTAGAGGCGGCTGTGGCCAGGCTCCGCGCCTCTGCGCGTAACAAGGGCGCGAGGAAAGCAGCTTGAGTTCCGAAGACCAGGTCCTCTACCTCCCGCCTCGCCATCCGATCCATCGCCTTTCGGACGAACTGCGGGCCGAGTTCGTAGCGGCGCAGCGCAGCGTCATAACGGTCGCGTTCCCCGATGCCCACGGCTTCTGCGAGCGGGTGCTCTCCGACCTTAAGCTGTCCATCTCGCCGCCGGACGAGCTGCGAGGGCGGCCGGTTACGGACGTCGCAGACATGGAGTTTTCTGACCTGGAGGAGTTGTTCGACGGCATGCTCGTGTCCTCGTCCATCCCGGCATCGGCGAGGCAGATGCATGCGGAGAACCTGTCACGCCGGGCCCAGTTGGTCCGGGCCTTCGACGACCCGGATACAGTGCTTGGGTGGGTCACCAACAAGGTGAAGGAGGTCATTGAGGACCTGCCGAAGACAGCGGCGGACATCGAGGTCGGCAGGAACCCCGGCGACGTACTTGATCCCTACCTTGTCGCAGCGACGCAGGCGCTGCTATGTGAGGGGGATTTTCGTCAGGCGATCAGCGCGACGGTTACGCACAAGGCCTTGATGATCCTGGAGGGCCTCATGGGCCACCTTCATGAGGAAGTCATCGGCCAGATGCGCGGCAATGTCCGCAACCCTGAGCCGCGGGCGACGAACGCCGAAATACTCGACTACCAGTACAATCCATTCCCCGGCGCCGATGTTGTACAGCCGCCGCTGTTCGATGGAGATACGCTCAAGCTGCATCAGATCAAGTCTAAGACTGGCACGATGAATAGCAGCGGCGGAAAGCGCCTTGCCGAGCAGATGCGCCAGCTCCGCATGGCCTACGCGAACGCAGAGTTGTTCTCACATTCCCTAGTGGGCAATACCCTCCGCGGTCACCGTTCCATGGGTGGGATGGTCAGGGTCGAGCCCAGCCTCGTAGTGCTTGTAGGCCAAGCCTCCTTTGAGGTGCTGACCTCCAGCCACAGCGGCCCCGAGTTGCTGGTGCGGGTCTATCAGGCGGCCTTCGAGCTGGCCGCCGAGGAGACAGGCTACAGCGTCGAGAATATGACCAACTTGATCGTGCAGACATTCATCGAGAGAGCCGAAGCGGAGGGCGAAGGCTATCTTGAGTCTATCGTCCACCAGTCTACGCGAGGCGACGCCGCCAACATGGACAGCCGCACCTACTCCGGAAGACGCAGAGGTCGCTGAAGTACGGAGCGTCCGTCCACCGCTCAGGTGGGCGACCGCAAGTTCTCCGGGGGCGTGGGGTCGATGGGGCGTAGTCTGCCCTCCTACCAACGACGAGCGACATCGTCGGTAGGGATGTTCTCCCCGTCCAGGTAATGGTCCAGGGCGTCGGCCACGGTCGGCGCGCTCGCCTTCGGCGTCCTCGAGTCCTCGCCGCGCCTGAACGCTAGACGCAGCTCCGTCGAGCGCTCCCTGGCCGTCCTGAGCGCGACGTCGCCCGTTCTGCCGAGCACCACCGATACGTAGCGGTCGGTGCCGTCGCTGATCCTACCGACGAACTTGTAGGAGCAGCCGCGCTTACCGACCACGACACGGAAGCCGGCGACCTCGGCGTCGTAGAGCTGGGTGCCGGGCGGGTGGTCCTCCGCCGCCCTGTTGACTGTCGCCTGCGTGAGCTTTGTGGCCATGGCGGAATCCTCCTAGACCCGGGCCCAGGCCCGGGTTGAAACACTGCGTGTCAGGTTGCGTTAGGTGGATAATGTCGCGTTTTCATGGGGTTGCGAACCACGAAAAGGCCCTGTAAATCGCGCTGAGGATGACTTAAAATCCCTCGACTTCGGTCATGCGGGTTCGATTCCCGCCGTCCGCACCAGAGACCGATGCATCATCAGCCGCCATCGCCCGCGCGTTTTTGCCGGTGAGGCGCAATTCAGGGCTAGCCACGGGGCGATTGAACCAGTATAAGCCCGTCCTCGAATCCCTATCTCGCGCGAGGTCGCGCCGGGCGGGCGCCCGGGGCCCTCGCGTCATGTGCGCAGACGTGGAAACCGGGTGCCGGTTCGACAATGCGACGAGACGACGATTACGGAGACCGTGGCGGCCCGTCCACCCCGCTCTCCTGAACCTGTGACCGGAGACGTAACATGGCTGTTCCGAAGAGAAAGACGACGCCGTCGAAGCGTGGCATGCGCCGTGCCGCCGATGCGCTGAAGAAACCGACCTATGTCGAGGACAAGGATTCCGGCGAGCTGCGCCGTCCGCACCATATCGACCTGAAGACCGGCATGTATCGCGGTCGCCAGGTCCTGACGATGAAGTCCGACGACTGATCGCTGCGCTGCCACGAGGCGGCGTGACGAGATACCCGACAGCAAAACCCCGCAGGCGCGCGCCGGCGGGGTTTTTCGCGTGGCCGACGACAGGCAATACACGGGAATTACCCGGAAAGGCCGATCCTCTTGATCTCCCAGGAGAGTGCGACGCCGCTCGTCTCCAGAACCCGCCGGCGCACTTCCTCGCCCAGCGCCTCGATATCGGCGGCTGTCGCCTTGCCGTGATTGATCAGAAAATTGCAATGCATCGGGGAGACCTGCGCATCGCCGATCTGCAGGCCCCGACAGCCCGCCGCGTCGATCAGCTCCCAGGCCTTCATCCCCGGCGGATTCTTGAAGGTGGAGCCGCCGGTGCGGGTGTTGACGGGCTGCGTCGATGAGCGCGCCTCGGTGATCTCCTGCATGCGTGCGATCAGCGCCTGCGGATCGCCGGGAAAGCCCTGGAACAGGGCCTGGGTGAAGATCATGTCCACGGCGACGCCGCTGTGGCGATAGGCGAAACCCATCGCGGCATTGTCGATAATGTGCAGCGCGCCCGCATTGTCGAGGGCGCGCACCTCGACCAGCACATCCTTGACCTCGCCGCCATAAGCCCCGCCATTCATGCGCAGGGCCCCGCCGATCGCGCCGGGAATGCCGCGCAGGAAGGTGAGCCCGTCGATCCCCGCTTCCGCGGCGATGCGCGCGACCTTCACATCCGCCGCCCCCGCCCCGGCGCGCACGCGATGGCCGTCTTCCACCGTGATCTGCGAAAACCCGCGCCCGAGCCGGATCAGCACACCCGGCAGGCCGCCATCGCGGATCAGCAGGTTCGAGCCGCGCCCGATCACGGTCAGCGGGAGATCCGCCGGGCGGCGGGCGAGAAACAGCGCCAGATCATCCTCGTCGGCGGGCTCGAAGAGAAGCTGTGCCGGTCCGCCGGTGCGAAACCAGGAGAGCGGCGCCGCCGGCGCATTCGCCGTGAGCGTGCCGCGCAGATCCGGAATCGCCGCGCGGATTTCTCCGGTGCGGTCAGGAAAGCCGCTCACCGGTTTCCACCCTCGAAGGCTGCGAGCTGACCGGGCAGGGCATAGGCCCATTGCGTGATGTTGCCGGCGCCCAGAAACATCACGTAATCCCCCGGTGCGGCCAGTTCAGCGATGATGCCGGGCAGATCGTCGGGCGTGTCGAGCGCCGTCACCGAGCGATGCCCGCGCGCCTTCAGGCCGGCCACGAGCCCGTCGCGATCGGCGCCCGGTATATGCGCCTCGCCGGCAGAATAGACATCGGCCACGATCACCGTATCGGCATCGTTGAAACAGGTGCAGAAATCATCGAACAGCGCCTTCAGCCGGGTATGGCGATGGGGCTGCACGATGGCGATGACCTTGCCCTCGGCGGAGGCCCGCGCCGCCTTGAGCACGGCGGCGATCTCCACCGGGTGATGGCCGTAATCATCGAAGATGATCGCGCCGTTCCAATCGCCCGTACGTGTAAAGCGCCTTTTGACGCCGCCGAAACCGGCCAGCGCCGTGCGGATCGCATCCGGGCTCATGCCGAGCTCATAGGCCAGCGCCAGCGCGCCGGTGGCGTTGAGCATGTTGTGGTGGCCGGGCATGGGCATGACGAGATCGCGGATCTCGACGCTCTCACCCTTCTTGCGGTCGTGGATCGTCACGCTGAAACGGCTTTGCCCCCCGGTGAGATCGACATCATGCACGCGCACATCCGCCTGCCGGTTGGTGCCGTAGGTCACGATCCGCCGGTCCTCGATGCGCCCGACCAGATCCTGCACCGCCGGATGGTCGATGCACATCACTGCGAAACCATAGAAGGGGATGTTCTCGATGAAGCTGTGGAAGGCGGCCTTCACCGCGTCATAGGTCTCGAAATGGTCGAGATGCTCGGCATCGATATTGGTGACGATGGCGTAATCGCAGGGCAGCTTCAGGAAGGTGCCGTCGGATTCGTCGGCCTCGACCACCATCCAGTCGCCCTTGCCCATGCGTGCATTGGTGCCATAGGCGTTGATGATGCCGCCATTGATCACCGTCGGATCGAAATTCCCGCCCTCGAGCAGGGTGGCGACGATCGAGGTCGTCGTGGTCTTGCCATGGGTGCCGGCAATGGCGATGGCGGTCTTCAGCCGCATCAGCTCCGCGAGCATCTCGGCACGGCGCACCACGGGCAGACGCAATTCGCGGGCGGCGACGAGTTCGGGATTGTCGCGCCGGATCGCGGTGGAGACGACCACCACCTCCGCATCCTGCACGTTTTCCGCAGCATGGCCCGCGAAGGTGCGGATGCCCTTCTCCGCCAGCCGCGCCACATTCGCATTGCCGGCGGACGCGTCCGAGCCCTGCACCGTATAGCCGAGATTGTGCATCACTTCCGCGATGCCCGACATGCCGATCCCCCCGATGCCGATGAAATGGATGGGGCCGAGTTTCGGGGGCAGTTTCATGGTGCTTCTCTCGTTTGGGCGCTCAGCCCTGCGCGCGGGCGAGGCGCATGACCAGATCGGCGAGGCGCTCCGCCGCATCCGGGATGCCTGCGCTCTTGGCCGCCTGCGCCGCTTTCGTCAAGCCTTGCGGATCGCCGAGCCGGCTCGCGAGCTCCTGCGCCAGACGATGCGAGGTAAATTCCGTTTGTGGAAGCATCAGGGCGGCGCCGATATCGGCAAGCAAAGCCGCATTGGCCGCCTGGTCCTGATCGAGCGCGCCGGGCAAGGGAACGAGGATGGCGGGTCGCCCGATCACGGCGAGTTCCGAGACGGTGGAGGCGCCCGAGCGCGAGATGATCAGATGCGACCGCGCGATCCGCCCGGGCAGATCCCTGAAGAACGGCTCGACCTCGGCCGTGACGCCGCTCGCCGCATAAGCCTCGCGCACCCGGTCGAGATCCTCGGGCCGCGCCTGCTGGGTGATGCGCAGGCGTGCGCGCAAGGCATCGGGAAGCGCTGCGACCCCTTGCGGCACGATATCCGACATCACCCGCGCGCCCTGGCTACCGCCGAAGACAAGGAGTTCGAGGGGGCCGTCCGCATCGATCGCTGGATACAGGATTTTGGCTGCTTCCAGAACGTTCGCGCGCACCGGATTGCCGGTCATCACGATCTTCGCCTTCACCGCGTCAGACACCCCGCGCAGATGCGGCACGCTCGCAGCCAGATGCGTGACCCGCCCGGCAAGGAAACGGTTGGCGCGCCCGATCACGCCGTTCTGCTCGTGCAGCACGGTCTTGCATCCGGCGAAGCTTCCCGCGAGCAGCGGCGGGACGGTGGGGTAGCCGCCGAAGCCGACGACGACGTCGGGGCGCGCCCGCGCGATCAGCCGGCGGGCCTGGAAGAAGCCGCGTGCGAGCGTCACCAGTGCCTTGAGCGCCGCCACGGGCGAGCGTCCGGACGGGGTCGCGGCGGGGATGGCGACGACCTCGTCGGCGGGGAAGCTCTCGGCCAGTTCCCCGATGCGGTTATCCGTGACCAGCGTGATCGCGCAGCCGCGTGCGCGCAGGATGCCGGCCAGCGCCTCGGCGGGGAAGAGATGCCCGCCCGTGCCGCCGGCGGAGATCATCACGCGGGGCGCGCTGTCGGTCTTCGTCATGCTCACGCCCCCGCCGCACGTGGCGTATAGCTGCGTTCGTGCAGGCGCGCACGCGGTCGCTTGCGGGTCAGTGCGATGATGAATCCGGTCGCGAGCGCCAGCGAGAACAGCGACGAGCCGCCATAGGAGATGAAGGGCAGGGTCATGCCCTTTGCGGGGACGAGATTGACGTTGACCATCATGTTGATCGTGGCCTGAAGCCCGAACATCAGCAAGAGGCCCGAAACCGCGAGCCGCGAAAACGCATCGTCACTGCGTCCCGCGAGCAACAGACCCCGCAGCACGATGAAGGCGTAGATCATCAGGATCACCAGACACACGGCGATGCCGAACTCCTCCGCCGTGACCGCGAAGATGAAGTCGGTATGGGCGTCGGGCAGCACGCGTTTCACCGTCCCCTCCCCCGGCCCGCGCCCCAGCCAGCCGCCGCGCGCGAAGGATTCGAGCGCCATGTCGACCTGGAACGTGTCACCCGAATCGCTGTCGAGGAAGCGGATGATGCGCTCGCGCACATGCGGCAGCAGATTATAGGCACCGATGATGCCGATCACACCGATCCCGCCGAGCCCAAGCACCCAGAACCAGTGCAGCCCGGCAATGAAGAACATGCCGGCCCAGACGGCGGTGATCAGCATGGTCTGACCGAAATCCGGCTGCAGGATCAGTGGTGTGATCGTCAGTGGCAGCAGCGCGAAAGCGATCCAGACTGCGGGCAGATCCGGTCGGCGCGCGGCTTCCGAGAAGGCCCAGGCGGTGAGGACGACGAAGGCAGGTTTGACGAATTCGGAGGGCTGAACGCTGATCCCCATCAGCGAGATCCAGCGATGCGCACCCTTGATCTCGGGCCCGTACTGGATTGCAGCGACGACCAGCGCCATCCCGATCACATAGGTGACGAGCGCCAGCCGGCGGATCAGCCTGGCATCGAGAAAGGAAATCCCCACCAGCACGAGCAGCGCCGGCACCAGAAACAGGGCCTGCCGTTCGACGAAATGGAAAGTCGGCAGGCCGATCCGCGAGGCGACCGGCGGCCCGCCTCCCATCAGGATCACCAGTCCGATCACCATCAGACCGCACAGGGCGGCCAGAAGCGAGCGATCGATCGTCCACCACCAATCGCCGACGAGCGAGCGTTGCGCACGCGAGACCATACCGTTTCCCCGAAATCGAGCGAAGCCGCAGCAAAGACACGGCGTGGCGCGATTGTGGTGAACGGGTGGTTAAGAAGGCCTTTAAATTCTGCGCAAGCGCGCGTGTCGGAAAAGCTTGCCTGCACCACTATCAAGAAGTGAATTGCACAATTTAAGATTCCGTATACCATAGGGTTGTGTGGAGTCAGGGGTCACCTTGGGGCTGACCCGATCGGGGGGTCAGGCATGCCACGACAAATCGCTATTCTCCATGGCTGGAACGACACATCCAGCTCGTTCCGCAAGCTCGAGACTTTCCTCGCCGCCGAGGGCTACGACATCACCCGGATCTGGCTGGGTGACTACATCTCGACCGATGACGATGTCCGTATCGAGGATGTCGCGCGGCGGATGCAGGCTGTCATTCTCGACTTGCAGGGGAAGGGCGAGCTCGGCCCGACCTTCGATCTGATCGGGCATTCGACAGCCGGTCTCGTCATGCGTGAATGGGCGGTGCGCCATTATCCAGATGGTCGTGATTGTCCTGTCCAGCGCATGCTGATGCTGGCCCCGGCCAATTTCGGCTCGCGTCTTGCGACGCTGGGCAATTCGCTCGTCGGACGCGCCAAAGCCTTCCGCAACGGGTTCCAGAGCGGGCGCGAGATGCTCAACGCGCTGGAGCTCGGTTCGCCCTTCCAGCGCAGCCTGGTCACGCGCGATCTTCTCGATCCGGACGGCGCCACGACGGGTCCCTACGGCCCGGACGGCATCTGGCCCTTCGTCATTACCGGCAGCCGTGGCTATCGCGGTCCGCGCAGCCTCGTCAACGAGGACGGCAGTGACGGGACGATACGCGTTCCCGCCACCAACCTGAACACGGCCGGGATCACCGTGGATTTCTCGCAGAATACCGAGGTGCCCAATGTCCGCGCCTGGAGCTCCCGCACCGGCGGCATGACGATCCCCTTCGCCGTCCTGCCTGATCGCGACCATACGCAAATCAAGTTCCCCGGCGATTCCACCGGCGCCGTTGACGAGATCTCGAACCGCCTCGGCGCCCTCATCCTCGAGGCGCTCGCCTGCGAGACATCGGACCAGCATCAGCAGATCGCCGCGCGCTGGCGCGATGTCTCCGAAGAGACGGCGGCGCTCGCCGCAGACACGCCACGCCGACGCGGCCTGTTCCGAAGCCGCCCCCCGCTGGTACAGGAAGTCCACCGTTATCTCCAGGTCGTCACCCGGGTTCGCGACGATCAGGGCGAGCCGGTGAACGACTATTTCGTCGAGTTCTTCTCTCCGGATGCCACGAGCGATGCGAGCCTGCTGCGCTTCCAGAGCGACGTGCTCGACCACGTCCACGTCAACAAGCTCGACCCCTCGGTGCGCTGCTTCTACATCGACCGCGACGATTTGATGGCGCGCTTCTATCGTGAGCGCAGCAACGACCGTCAGCTCGCCGCGAGCATCGTCGCCGCCAATCCGGGCCGCAACATCCGCTATTTCGACAAGGAAGTGCAAGGCGCGCGCGGCCATCTGCTGCTGCATTGCGAGCGCGAACCCGACCGCGCCGCCCTGGGCCAAAACCGCCTTCACCGCAACGCCACCCACTTCATCGACATCATCATCCCGCGCAAGGCGCTGGATCGGGTGTTCGGATTGAAGCGATATAACCCCGGCTGATCACAGCCCCGCCACCACCTCCCGAAACACATCCCCCCGGTGCTCGAAACTCCGGAACTGGTCGAATGACGCGCAAGCCGGGGAGAACAGGATAACCGGCGCCTCTTCTTCGCTCGCCTGCGCATCCGCTGCGGCGCGGGCGACGGCTTTTTCGAGGGTGCCGCAGCGCACATAGGGCACGCGGCCTTCCAGCGTCGGGGCGAAGGCGTCGCTCGCTTCGCCGATCAGATAGGCGCGGGCGACGCGGGGGAAGTATTCCGCGAGACTGTCGATGCCGCCCTCCTTCGGCTTGCCGCCGAGGATCCACCAGACGCGCTCGAACGAGGCCAGGGCGCGGGCGGTGGATTCGGCGTTCGTCGCCTTGGAATCGTTGATGAAGGTGAGCCCTTCCGGCCCCGGCACCTCTTCCATGCGATGCGGCAATCCCGGAAAGCTCGGCAACGCCTGCGCGATCGCGGGCGGGCTCACCCCCGCATGCCAGCAGGCAGCACAGGCAAAGGCCGCGTTCTGCGCGTTATGCGCCCCGCGCAAGGTGCCGATCCCGTCGAGATCGCCGAGCGCGAGCGCCTTGTCGACATCCTCGCCCGCATTGCGCGCGAGAACCAGCCCGTCATGCACGAAATAGCCCCAAGGCAGATCGCGCGTCGCGGAGACCGGATAGACGTCCGCGCCCTCCATTTGCGAGAGCCGACGCCCGATATCCTCGCAATGCGCATCGTCGCGCCCGATCAGGGCGAGCTTCGCCTTTGCGACGAGCCGCTCCTTCACCTGCGCGTAATGCTCCATGGTGCCGTGGCGGTCGATATGGTCGGGCGAGAGGTTGAGCAGCAGGCCGATCGTCGGGGCGAGCGAGGGGGTGAGATCGATCTGGTAGGAGGAGATCTCGACGACGTGAAAGCGCTCCTCCGCCGGCGGTTCCAGCGAGAGGATCGCCGCGCCGATATTGCCGCCCATCTGCACGTCGCGCCCCGTCTCGCGCAGGATATGGGCGATCAGCGCCGTCGTGGTGGATTTGCCGTTGGTGCCGGTGATCGCGATGAAGGGCGCATCGGGTGCAAGCCGCGCCCGCTCGCGGCAGAAGAGCTCGATATCACCGATGATCTCGACACCCGCCGCCCTGGCCTTCGCAACGCTCCAATGCGGGACCGGATGGGTGAGCGGCACGCCCGGCGAGAGCACGAGCGCGGCGAAGCCGGCGAAATCCGCCTCGCGCAGATCGGTGATCGGGATACCGTCACTCCGCGCGCTTTCGACCCGCTCGGCATTGTCGTCGAAAGCGTGCACGCGCGCGCCGCCCGCCATCAGCGCTCGGGCGGTGGCGAGCCCCGATCCGCCGAGGCCGAACAGGGCGACGTCGCGCCCGGCGAAGACGGTTGCGGGGGTCATGCGGGTTTCCTCATCTAAGCTTGAGCGTCGCGAGCCCGATCATGGCGAGCACCACGGCGATGATCCAGAAGCGGATCACGATCTGCGGCTCGGTCCAGCCCATCTTCTCGAAATGATGGTGGATCGGCGCCATCTTGAAGACCCGCTTGCCGGTGAGCTTGTAGGAAACCACCTGAATGATCACCGAGGAGGCTTCCAGCACGAACAGGCCGCCGACGATGGCGAGCACGATCTCGTGCTTCGTCGCCACCGCGATCGTCCCGAGCATGCCGCCCAGCGCGAGCGAACCGGTATCGCCCATGAAGACCTGGGCGGGCGGGGCGTTGAACCACAGAAAACCGAGCCCGGCCCCGATCAACGCGCCGCAGATCACGGCGAGTTCACCGGTACCGGGCACGAAATGGATCTGCAGATAATTCGCGAAGATGGCGTTGCCCACGAGATAGGCGACGAAGCCGAATGTGCCCGCCGCGATCATCACCGGGACGATGGCGAGGCCGTCGAGCCCGTCAGTGAGATTGACGGCATTGCCCGCACCGACGATCACGAGCGCGCCGAAGATGATGTAGAACCAGCCGAAATAGATCAGCACGTCCTTCAGGAAGGGCAAGGCCAGATGGTTGGCGAGTTGCGGCGTCGCGATATAGGCGATGGCGATGCAGGCGAGAGCGGCGATCACCGCCTCGATGCCGAGCCGGTACTTGCCGGAAAAACCCTTGTGGGATTGCTTGGTGACCTTGAGATAATCGTCATACAAGCCGATCGCCCCGAAGCCGAGTGTCACCAAGAGCACGACCCAGACATACGGATTGGCGAGATTGGCCCAGAGCAGGGTCGAGACGAGCACGCCGGCGAGGATCATCAAGCCGCCCATGGTCGGCGTGCCGCGTTTGGTCAGAAGGTGCGATTCCGGCCCGTCATCGCGGATCGGCTGGCCGTGGCCCTGCTTGAGGCGCAGGGTGGCGATGATGGCGGGGCCGAACCAGATCACGAAGAGAAACGCCGTCGCGGTCGCCATCCCGGTGCGGAAGGTGATGTAGCGCAGGATATTGAGTACGTTCACATAGGCGGCGTAATCCGCAAGCCAGCTCAGCATCGCTCAGATCATCCCTGTTGCGCGACGGCCCGTCCCGCCCCCGCGCGTTTCTTCACCGCCTCGACGACATGCTCCATGCGGATGCCGCGCGATCCCTTGACCATGACGACATCCCCGGCCCGCAAGGCGGCGACCACGGCCCCTTCGAGCCCGGTCGCGGCATCGGCGTAGCCGCCCCGGCGCTCGGGGGGAAGAGCCGAGATGAGATTTTTCATCAAAGGACCCGCCGCGAAGACCAGATCGACCCCATGCGCGACGACGGATTGCGCAAGGTCAGCATGGGCGGCGGGACCGGAATCGCCCAGCTCCAGCATGTCGCCGAGCACCGCGATACGCCGCCCGCGAAAACCGATCTCGGTCTGGCCGAGGGTTTCCAGCGCGGCGCGCATCGAGGCCGGGTTGGCGTTGTAGCTCTCATCGACGAGCAGGATCTCGCCGCCATTGAATGCGAGTGTCTCCCGCGCCCCCCGCCCGACCGGCGGTGTCAGATCGCCGAGTGCGAGCGTGGCGAGGGCGAGATCGAGCCCAAGCGCGTGGATCGCGGCGACGAGGCCGAGCGAATTGATCGCCACATGCCGCCCGACCATGCCGACGCGATAGGTCAGCGGCGTCTCGAAGATGCGGGCATCGACGATGGTCATGTCCTGCTTGGCGATGATGCGCAAAGCGCGCACATCCGCCTCGTCGCTCTCACCAAAGGAGACGACGCGCCCGGCATCGGAGGCGAGCGCATGGGCGCGCAGGCGCTCGTAATGCGGGTTGTCGCGGTTGATCACCGCGACGCCGCCCGGCTCGAGCCCAAGGAAGATCTCGCCCTTGGCGTCGGCGATGCCCGAGACCGTCTGGAAATGCTCGATATGCACCGCCTCGACCGTCGTCACGATGGCCACACCAGGGCGCACCATCCGCGCCAGCGGGGCGATCTCCCCGGCATGGTTCATGCCGATCTCGAACACGCCGAATTCACTGTCACGCGGCATCCGCGCCAGCGTCAGCGGCACCCCCCAATGATTATTGTAGGATGCCGTCGAGGCATGGGTCTTGCCCGAGCGCGAGAGCAGCAGCCGCATCGCTTCCTTGGAACCCGTCTTGCCGACAGAGCCGGTAATGGCGATGATCCGCGCATTGGTCCGCGCCCGCGCCGCCCGCCCCAGATCCTCCATCGCAGCGAGCGTATCGGGCACGACGAGGAGCGCGCCGGGCAGGCTCTCGCAGGAAGCGGCCAGCGCCTCGACCTTGTCGCTTGCGATGACGGCGGCGGCGGCGCCTTTCTCCAGCGCCGCGACGACGAAATCATGCCCGTCGCGGGCTTCCCCCGTGATGGCGAAGAACAGATCACCCGGTTTCAGGCTGCGGGTATCGATCGAGACCCCCTCGATCCGCGCCGGCAATGTGCCGAGACATGCGGCCTGCATCGCTTGAAGCGCCTCGTCCCCCATCCATAGCGGCATCGCCTCGGCATTCATCGTCATCACCTCCGCGACAGCCGCGTGGCCGTGTCTTCTCTTGCGGCTATGGCCTGCCGGGTCGTCTCCTGATCGGAGAAGGGCAGAACCTGCTCGCCGATGATCTGGCCCGTTTCATGGCCTTTGCCGGCGATGAGGAGCACATCTCCCTCGCCGAGCATGGCGACGCCGGCGCGGATCGCCTCGGCGCGATCACCGATCTCCTGCGCATCCGGCGCTTCAGTGAGGATCGCTGCGCGGATTGCGGCGGGATCCTCGCTGCGGGGATTGTCATCCGTGACGATCACGTGGTCGCCCCGCTCTGCCGCGATCCGCCCCATGATCGGGCGCTTGCCCGGATCACGATCACCGCCGCAGCCGAAAATGCAGATCAGCCGCCCGCGCGCGAAAGGACGCAAGGCATCCAGCGCATGGGCAAGCGCATCGGGCTTGTGCGCATAATCGACGACGCAGAGCCCGCCAGCGACCTCCCCCACCCGCTCCAACCGCCCGCTGACCCCCGTGAGGCGCTCCAGTGCCGCGAAGACGCGCACCGGATCACCACCCGTGGCGATGACGAGGGCGGCTGCGACGAGGGCGTTTTCGATCTGGAAGGTCCCGATCAGCGGGATTGCGAGATCATGGCGGCGCTCTTCATGCACGATGCTCACGCTCTGCACGAAGCCCTGCATCTCGTGCCGCTCCAGCCGGATGAAATCGCCCCCGGTTCCGACGGTGAGCACGCCATGCCCGGCAGCCTCGATCGCCGCGATCGCGTCCTTGGCGTAATCGCCATCCGGATTGACGATGGCGGGCGCGCCCGGCGGCAGCAGCGTGTCGAACAGGCGCATCTTCGCCGCGAGATACGCCTCCATATCCGGGTGATAATCGAGATGGTCGCGCCCGAGATTGGTGAAGCCGGCGGCGGCCAGCCTCACCCCGTCGAGGCGATGCTGGTCGAGCCCATGCGAGGATGCTTCCATCGCGAGATCGGTGATACCGCGATCGGCAAGCTCTTCGAGCATGCGATGCAGGCCGACCGGATCGGGCGTCGTGAGAGAACCGTATTGCGCGCCCTCCCCGGTCACCACGCCGAGCGTGCCGAGGCTCGCCGCGGCATCTCCCAGAGTGAGCCGGATCTGGCGCACGAAATCAGCGACCGAAGACTTCCCCGCCGTTCCCGTCACCGCGACGATCCGCTGCGGCTGGCGCGGATGGAAGGCGCTCGCGGCACGGGCCAGCGCGAGGCGCGGATTGGCCACCTGCCGCCAGGCGATGTCGTCGGGAAGATCCTGCGGGCGCGGCCCGGCGGAGACGACGGCGCGGGCGCCTTGCGCGAGAGCCTGCGGAATGAAGCGCGCACCGTCCGCCTTCACGCCGGGAATGGCGAAGAAGAGGAAACCCGGCGCCACGGCGCGGCTGTCGGGGGTGAGGCCAGTGATCTGGAGAGCATCGAAAGCGTCGCCCGCCGGGCCGAGGAGATCGGCGAGGCGGGCGGCATGCGTCCGGTCCTGTGCGCCCTGCGGCGCCGATTCGCTCATTGCGTACCCCAGGCCCCCAGCCGGGTCATCAACGGGAAAGGTTGTTCGGGAGGGTTAAACCGTGGCGGGATGTCGAGCAAGTGCGCCGTGCGCTTGATGATGTTGCCCGTGGTCGGCGCCGCGTTCCAGCCCGCCGTGTTGAAGCCATGCGTACGCGGTGTCGCCTTGGGCTCGTCGAGGATGGTGAGGAAGAGATAACGCGGATCATCCGCCGGTGCGACGGCGAAGAAGGTCGTCAGCAGAACGCCCTCGGCATAGCGTCCGTTCACCACTTTCTGCGCGCTACCCGTCTTGCCGCCGACGTAAAATCCCACGATCGACGAATTGCCGGCGGAGCCGCGCTCGGCATTGAGACGCATCATGTAGCGCATGGCTTCGCTGGTCTCCTCGCTGACCACCCGTGTGGCGTGGCGGCGCGCCTCATCCTCCGAGCGTTTGAGGAAGGTCGGCTGGATCATGTAGCCGCCATTCACCAAGGCCGCCGTCGCCATCGCCGACTGGAGCGGCGCGACGGCGAGACCGTGGCCGAAGGCGATCGTCGCGGTGTTGATCTCGCCCCAGCGGCGCGGCACCAGCGGCGCGGCATTCTCGGGGAGCTCCGTGCGCAGCCGCTCGAGCTGGCCGGTACGGCGCAGGAATTCCCGGTGATGGTCCACGCCGAGCTGGAGAGCCATGCGCGCGGTGCCGATATTGGAGGAATGCACGAAGACTTCCGGAACGTTCAAGATACGGTTCTGTCCGCGATAATCGCGGATGCGCTGGCGCCCGAATTGCAGCGGGGCGCGGGCGTCGAAGGTGGAATTGATGTCGAACTTGTCCGATTCGAGCGCCATCGCCACGGTCAGCGCCTTCAGCGTCGAGCCCATCTCGTAGACGCCGACATTGATGCGGTTGATGTTCTCGTCCTTCTGCGCATCGACCGGGTTGTTCGGGTCGAAATCGGGCAGCGAGACCAGCGCCACCACCTCGCCGGTGCGCACGTCGAGCACGAGCCCCGCCGCCGCGATCGCCTGGAACTCTTCCTTGGCCTTGAGCAACTCGTCGCGCATGGCATGCTGCACGCGCAGATCGACGGAGAGTTCGACGGGGGCGAGATCAGCGGCGCTCTTGAGCAGGCCGACGCCCTGCAGATCCTGGAGCCCCTGCCCGTCGATCCATTTCTCGATCCCGGCAATGCCTTCATTATCGACATTGGCATAGCCGAGCACATGCGCCGCCGCGACACCGTTGGGATAGACGCGCTTGTGCTCGGGCAGGAAGCCGACGCCGGGAATGCCGAGGCGGTGCACCTCCGCACGCTGGCGCGGCGAGATCTCGCGCTTGACCCAGATAAAGCCGCGATTGGTGCTGAGCCGGTCGCGCAGGCGGCGTGAATCGAGGTCGGGGAAGACGGCGGTGAGGAGTTCCGTGGCCTCGTCGGGATCGATGATGTTGCGTGGCTCGGCAAAGACCGAGTAGCTCATCACGTCGGTGGCCAGGGTTTCCCCGTTGCGATCGACGATATCCGGGCGGGCGGTACCCAGCGATGTCGCGGAAGCGCGGCGCATGGTCTCCTCGCGGCCCGGATCGATGCCAAGCTGCACGAGTCGTATACCGATCGCCCCGAAAAGAATCAGGAAAGCGAAGGCGGCCAGCCCGATACGGGCACGGCCCTTGTCACCACGCAGGCGGAAGAGCTCGCCGATGGCCGCGAGAAAGCCGCGAAGGGGGCTGCGCGGCGGTGTATCACCGGCTTGATCCCCGGCCTCGGGCTGATGATCGCGATCCTGCGCAGACACGGCTGGTCACCTCGTCGAACCGGTTGTGGTGGGGGTCGAAACGGAAGGGCTTGCGGTTCGCCCCGGCGTTGCCGTCGGCGCGGAGAGGCCGAGCGCCTCGAGCTTTCGGGCGATGCCGTCATCGCGCTCGCCCCGTTCCGGCAGATCCGAGAAACGCACGAGACGACGCGGATCAGTGGCGACGATATCGTCGAGATGAATATCGGCGAGCGCCTGCACCCGGTCGGGACGGTTGAGCAAGGTCCATTCCGCGCGCAGGACCGCGATGGCCTCGCGCTCGCGATCCACCTGCGCCTGCAACCGCGCCAGCTCTTCCGCATGCACGATCGATTCATACTTGATCGAATAGGCGTAGCCGGCCGAGGCGATCAACGCGGCAATGGCGACCACATGCATGATCCGGATCATCGCCGCCCCCTTTCCCGCGCCGTGCGCGGCAGGCTCGCAAGGGTGGTGATGGCATCGGATTCCGGCTGGGCCGGCGCGTCCATGCGCTCACCGGCGCGCAGCTTCGCCGAGCGCGCACGCGGATTGGCGGCGTTTTCGGCATCGCCGGGCTTCAGCGGCCCCTTCGTCACCAGTCGGAAGCTCGGCTGCGGACCAGGTCCGGCATCGGGCTGATGCCGCGAAAAGCCTCCGCCCCGTCCCGCCCGTTGGGCGAAGAACTGCTTGACGATACGATCTTCCAGCGAATGGAAGGTCACGACGACGAGACGCCCGCCCGGTGCGAGAACCTGCTCCGCCCCGCGCAGGGCCCGGGCCAGTTCGCCGAGTTCGTCGTTCACGGCAATGCGCAGCGCCTGGAATGTCCGCGTCGCCGGATGCGGCCCGTTCGGCTCCGCGCGGACCATGCCCGAGACGAGTTCGGCGAGATCGCGGGTGGTCTCGAAGGGCGCCCGGCGGCGGCGTTCAATGATGGCGCGGGCGATGGCGCGGGCGCGGCGCTCCTCGCCGTAATGGTAGATGATGTCGGCCAGAAGCGATTCGTCCGCCTCGTTGACGAGATCCGCAGCACTCTCGCCCTGTGCCTCCATACGCATGTCGAGCGGGCCGTCGAGGCGAAAGGAAAAGCCGCGTTCCGCCTGATCGAGCTGCATCGAGGAGACGCCGATATCGAGCACGACGCCGTCGAGCCGACCCGCGACGCCGGCCTCCTGCGCAATCTGCGCACAATCGCCGAAACGCCCCTCGACGAGGCGCAACCGATCACCATGGGACGCGACCATCTCCTGTCCCGCCGCGATGGCAGCGGGGTCGCGATCGATCGCGATGACCTGGTTGTCGGGATGGGCATCGAGAATGGCGCGGGTATAGCCGCCGGCTCCGAACGTGCCGTCGAGGAAGATCCCGCCCGCATCGGCCCGCAATGCCGTGCAGACCTCCTCCAGGAGCACGGGAACATGAGGGGCCGGTCCGCCAGCGGCAGGATCTTCTCCCTTACCGCGACCACTCATGAGTCCCGCGCCCCTGGCGGGGTCGCTGATCCATCCGACGCATGCGCAACTCTCGCGCCGATGGCTCGCTTGAGATCCCGGACTTTCGTGCGCGCCGCCTCCAGGTGCGCAGCGAAACGTCCCGGTTCCCAGATCTGAAACTTCTGTCCGAGACCGACGAAGGTCACCTGATCGGCAATCCCGGCATGATGCTTGACCGATTCGGTCAGGACGACACGCCCCTCCGAATCCACCTTGAGGATCTCGCTCGTCCCGAACAGGGCCGTCGAGAGCTGGTCGTGCTCGTCCGAATACGGAGGAAGCCCGGAAAGCAACGCGTCGATCTCCCCCAGGAGGGCATTGCCGCCGGCATCGAGCGCCGGCGCATCCAGCGCCGGATGCACATAGAGCCCCTCGAAGCCGTCGCGCGCGAGCACGGTGCGAAAGGTCGCCGGAATCGACACGCGACCCTTGGCGTCCAACCGGTTCGTAAAATTGGAAACGAAGCGGTTCATCGCCGACGCACGAGCCCCCCTTGCGCTGATAGCCGACCGCATCGCCGGCAACACAAACCGCCCCGCCGCGGACACGGGAAGCCACAAGCGTCCGACCACAACCGCCAGGGTTGCGACCGCTCCGCTTCGCTTCATGCGTCGTGAACGGGATGATTTGGGATACCATGGGCATTTATGGGCGTCAACGGATTCCACTGGGGAGCAGGCGCAGAGATCCGCTCCTGCCACATGCATCAGCATCAGAGCCTGTCTTGGTTAACGAAGCGTCAATTTCGACCCGCCGACAGCACGGATGCATGCGTTTCGCCGTATCCCGGTGCTTCATGGGTACCACAGGCGGCGAGACGGCTTGACACGGGCGCCCTTCTGGCCACATCCCGTAGAGCATGACGACGAGCAAGCCGCCCCTGACGATTCTGCTCTGCGCGCCGCGTGGCTTCTGCGCCGGTGTCGTGCGGGCGATCGATGCCGTGGAGAAGGCGCTCACAATCCATGGCGCGCCGGTCTATGTGCGCCACGAGATCGTCCACAACAAATACGTGGTCGAGAGCCTGCGCAACAAGGGCGCCGTCTTCGTCAAGGAACTGCACGAGATTCCTGATGGCGACGCGCCGGTGATCTTTTCTGCGCACGGCGTGCCCAAATCCGTGCCGGAAGAGGCGATGCGCCGGCGCATGTTCGCTATTGATGCAACCTGCCCGCTCGTCACCAAGGTGCATCGCGAAGCCACGATCCACGCCAAACGCGGGCGCCATGTCCTGCTCGTCGGCCATGCCGGACATCCGGAGGTGGTGGGCACGATGGGGCAGTTACCCGATGGCGCGGTCACGCTCGTCGAGACGCTCGACGACGTCGCGCGGCTCGATCCGCCCGATCCCGACAATCTCGCCTTCGTCACGCAGACGACGCTTTCCGTCGATGACACCGCCGAGATCGTCGAGGCCTTGCAGGCGCGCTTCCCCAAGCTGGTCGCGCCGCACAAGGAAGACATCTGCTACGCCACCACCAACCGCCAGGAGGCGGTGAAGAAGGTGGCGCCGATGGTCGATGCGATGATCGTGGTCGGCTCCCCGAATTCCTCGAATTCGCAGCGCCTGCGCGAAGTGGCCGAGCGCGCCGGCTGCCCGCTCGCGACCCTGGTCAACCGGGGCGAGGATATCGACTGGACGCGCTATGGCGCGATTTCCACCCTCGGCATCACGGCGGGCGCCTCGGCGCCGGAAGTGCTGGTCGAGGAGATCATCGACGCTTTCGCGCAGCATTATAACGTCAGCGTCGAGACCGTGACCACCACGGAGGAAG
>LFIK01000175.1_pt1 | contig 44041 bp, 36 predicted proteins | sample 643401 | NCBI WGS metagenome assembly LFIK01 (sample SAMN03777447, study PRJNA286221) | soda lake metagenome | biome: soda lake; feature: Kulunda steppe; material: water; isolation source: sample T5-Br brine of Lake Tanatar-5 | place: Russia: Kulunda steppe | collected 2010-07
ACGATGTGATCGAATTTGGCGATCAGGTTGTTGAACGCCCGGGTGATCACGGACAGTTCATCTCGGCGCCGATAATCAATGCTCGCCGACAGGTTGTTCGTCGCCTCCATATCCTGGATATGGCGCCCGACAGACCGGACGGGGCGCAAGACCGATCGCAGGAAGACCAGTCCCATCGCCAGAGCGACCACCGCCATGCCCAAGCCACTGACCATCGACAGGCTTCGGGCAAAGTTCACTTCTGAGGTAATACCCCGTGATGAGGCCAGTACGTCACCCCCGGAAGCCTGCAATGAGCGTGACGCATCAGCCACACCACCGCGTCCCTGATCAATGGCTGCCGAGTAATGGGCCATGACCTCTTCTATGGTCGCCGTCATGACAAGGGCTTCATCCCAGGCGGCATCGGCCATGCTTTTGCCAGTGCCCGACTGATTGTTTTCATAGAACTCGTACATGCGGGACGAGAGGATTCGGTAGTCGGCAAAGGCGTCCTGCAACTGTGACAGGGCAGCCTCGTGCTCCGGGTAGCCGCCCAGAGCCTCGTTCAGTGCCAGCTCGAACTCGTCCTTATGCGCTTCGGCCCGCTCAAACTCTTCATGAATGAAGGTCAGGGACGCATAAAAATCCGTGTACTGGATCTGGTTCAACAGGCCGACCAACTGGCTCATGGTGTCCAGCCGGGCGTTGAGTTCAATCTGCTCTTCCACCAGCTCGGTCTGTCGTTCGATGTCGCGGGCCTGCGACGCCACCACGTCTGCCTGGGCTTCGGCCGCCGTATTGATGCGATTGAACGAGAGGATATTCAGTGCGATGACCACCAGACTGAAAGCCGTGAGAGCACTGACCAGAGCGATAATCCTTAGTTTCAGGGAGATTCCACTGCCTCCTGCAGCAGACGGTGCCGATATCGGCAGCTTCCCTTTCAGATTATTCAGCATAAACCGCCTCTACAAAACCAGGTGATAAAACCCGGGCAGTGTACCGGCTTAGGCAGTGCCGGCTGTAGACGTAGTTTCGGCAGGGTTGAGTACGAACGGGGACAGGCAGACTCCACCCTGACCGGGCAGAGCCTGTGCTGTATGGCGGTTCAGAACAATATCCGCGCCTTGATGGTGCCCTTGACGGTGCTCATCTTTTCCAGCGCCAGCGGACCAAACTCCTGGTCCACGTCAATCACCACATAACCAACGGTCTCATTGGTCTGCAGGTACTGAGCGCTGATGTTGACCCCGTTGTCAGACAATATGCTGTTGATCAGGGACAGAACACCCGGCACATTCTGGTGAATATGCAGAATGCGATGTTTGCCATCCAGCTTGGGCAGGGCGACTTCAGGGAAGTTCACTGCTGTGATGGACGTACCGTTGTCGGAGAACATGGCCAGCTTTTCTGCCACTTCGGAACCGATGTTGCGCTGAGCTTCCATGGTGCTGCCGCCGATATGCGGCGTTAGAATGACATTGTCAAAGGCGCGCAACGGGCTCTTGAATTCATCCTTGTTGCTGCGGGGTTCCACAGGGAACACGTCCAGGGCCGCACCAAGCAGCTTCTTGCTCTCCATAGCCGCAGCCAGGGCTTCGATATCGACCACCTTGCCACGTGAGGCATTGATCAGAATGGCATTGTCCCGCATGGCTTCCAGTTCAGCGGCGCCGATCATCCATTCGGTAGCACGGGTCTCGGGCACATGCAGAGAGACCACATCCGCTTCGGCCAGCAACTGACGCAGGCTGCCGACCTGACGGGCATTGCCCATGGGCAGCTTGTTCACCACATCGAAGAAAATCACATCCATGCCCAGGGACTCCGCCAATACCCCCAGTTGCGTACCGATATTGCCGTAGCCCACGACACCCAGGGTCTTGCCGCGAATCTCAAAGGCATTGTTGGCGCTTTTCTGCCAGCCACCGCGATGCGCAACCGCATTTTTCTCCGGTATTCCGCGCAGCAAGAGAATGGCTTCTGCCAGCACCATTTCCGCCACGGAACGGGTGTTGGAGAAGGGCGCATTGAACACCACCACGCCTCTCTCTGTGGCTGCAGTCAGGTCTACCTGATTGGTCCCGATACAGAAACACCCCACAGCCACCAACTTGTTGGCGTGCGCCAGCACCTCCCGAGTAAGCTGTGTACGGGAGCGAATACCCAGAAAGTGCACATCCTGAATTTTCTCTTTCAGTTGCTCTTCCGGCAGCGACGAGGACACCTCTTCAATATTGGTGTAACCTGCCTTCTGCAGCGCTTTGACCGCAGACTGATGAATGCCTTCCAGCAACAGAATCTTGATCTTTGCCTTATCGAGTGATGTCTTGGCCATGGGTCTGGTAAATCCGGATCGGAGTGTTAATGAAATCAACCGGCTCCAGCCGGTTCAGCGGAGCGCGAATTTTAGCACAGTTCACCTGTATGACGTACAGCGTCGGTTTTTCACTGTTCGATGAATTCAATTCATCAGGGGCAGGAGAGGCATTCAATGAACAGGCGCCATGCTGGCCCCTGTGGGGCAGGACTCACCCTGCCGGGAGCAAGCCCCGTCCACACAGCAGTAGCCTGGCACCCATGGGGTTGCATGGACCCTGTTTCGGGGCCAAGGCCCCTCCCAACAGACCCAGAGGCTCTCTGGTAGCTCGGAGACTTCTTTGGCACTGAGACCCCTGTCGTGAGGGGGCTTGCCCCCGACTATAGAACACCAAGCCTCAAGGGTGCCTGTTGTAAGGCACCCTTGAGGCTTACTTACAGTAAGTCGTAAGCGTTCAGGTCCTTGAAGGCCTTTTGCAGGCGCGTGGACATGGACTCCTGACCCTTGCGCAACCAGGCGCGGGGATCGTAGTACTTCTTGTTGGGCTTGTGCTCGCCTTCGGGATTGCCGATCTGGCTCTGCAGGTATTCCCGATTGGCCTCATAGTACTGGCGTACGCCGTCCCAGGTGGCCCACTGTGTATCAGTATCGATGTTCATCTTGATGACACCGTAGCTGATGGACTCTTCGATCTCGGCTTCGGTAGAACCCGACCCGCCATGGAACACGAAGTTGAGGCTGTTGTGTGGCAGGTTGAATTTCTCGGATACCTGCTGCTGCGAGTTCTTGAGAATCTCGGGCGTGAGCTTGACGTTGCCTGGCTGGTATACGCCGTGCACATTGCCGAAGGAGGCGGCGATGGTGAAGCGTGGGCTGACCGCATTCAGCGTTTCATAGGCGTAGGCGACGTCTTCGGGCTGAGTATACAGGTCTGCTGCATCGACGCCCGTGTTATCCACACCGTCTTCTTCGCCACCGGTGACACCCAGTTCAATTTCCAGGGTCATGTCCAGCTTGTCCATGCGCTTGAGGTACTCGGCGCAGGTTTCGATGTTCTCTTCCAGACTTTCTTCGGACAGGTCGATCATGTGCGAGCTGAACAGGGGCTTGCCGGTTTCGGCATAGTGCTTTTCGCCCGCGTCCAGCAGCCCGTCGATCCAGGGCAGCAGTTTCTTGGCGGCGTGGTCCGTGTGCAGGATCACGGGCACACCGTAGGCTTCGGCCACCGTGTGCACGTATTTGGCGCCAGCGATGCCACCCAGAATCTGTGCTTGCTGGCCGTCCAGTTTCAGGCCTTTGCCCGCAAAGAAGGCGGCGCCGCCATTGGAGAACTGAATGACAACCGGCGACTTGACCTTGGCCGCTGCTTCCAGTGTGGCGTTGACGGAATCTGTTCCGACGCAGTTCACCGCTGGCAGCGCAAATTTGTGTTCCTTGGCAATCTCGAAAATCTTCTGCACGTCATCGCCTGTTGCGACGCCGGGCTTCACTGCATCAAATATCTTGGTCATAGCGTTATACCTGTTTACGTGTGCGTTAGTGTGCGCGTTATCTTATTGTACATCAGGCTGCCGCAGCACCCCAATGTGGTGTAGAGCCGCAGCCCTGGAAGTCGGCTACACTCTTGAAGCCGTTCCTTACGGCCCTTGATGCCCGGATGTTTCCGGGGACGGCGCAAGTACCTCCCTGTAGCCTTGACTGCGCGCATCCCTGCGCGCAGACACCCCGGAAACATCCGGGCATAAAGGACCTGCAACAGCCAGCCGAATCTATCTGGGCGACTCGGGCTGGCTTTCTGGTGTTGAGGTAACTCAGCCCTTGGCGCGTTCTTCCAAAATCGCCACGGCGGGCAGCGTCTTGCCTTCGACAAATTCCAGGAAGGCACCGCCTCCGGTGGAGATGTAGGAAATCTTGTCGGCCAGGCCGAACTTGTCGATGGCCGCCAGGGTGTCACCGCCACCGGCGATGGAGAAGGCGTCACTGGCACCAATGGCCCGAGCCACATCTTTTGTGCCCTTGGCAAAGGGCTTGAATTCGAACACGCCACAGGGGCCGTTCCATATGATGGTCTTGGCGTCCTTGAGAATCTTTTCCACCTTGGCGGTGGTCTTGGGACCGTAGTCGATGATCTCGTCGCCATCGACCACCTCAGACAGCTCTTTTTCCGTCACCGGGGCGTCGTCGCTCCAGTCGTCAAAGCCCAGGGTGGTGGTGCGGCAGTCTTCGGCGAAAATGTATTCGGTTTTTTCACGCAGGCGCTTGGCCTCGGGAATCAGGTCTTTCTCGTGCAGGGAGTTGCCCACGTTGTACCCCGCTGACGCGACGAAGGTATTGGAGATACCGCCCCCGACAATCATGGTATCGCACTTTTCCGACAGGGCTTCCAGCACGGTCAGCTTGCTGGACACCTTGGCGCCGCCAACCACGGCCACCATGGGGCGTTCGGGCTTCAGCAGGGCCTTGCCCAGCGCTTCCAGCTCGGCCGCCAGCAGAGGGCCGGCTGCTGCGATGGGCGCGTACTTGGCCACGCCATGGGTAGATGCCTGGGCCCGGTGGGCGGTGCCGAAGGCGTCCATGACAAAGACGTCACACAGGCTGGCCATTTTCCGCGCCAACCCCTCATCGTCCTTCTTTTCGCCCACATTGAACCGTACGTTCTCCAGCAGCACCAGGTCGTGTTCGCCCATGTCGACGCCGTCCACCCAGTCCTTGATCAGAGGCACTTCTTTGCCCAGCAGCTTGCCCAGATGCGCAGCCACGGGCCCCAGGGAGGCCTTCTCATCATACTCGCCTTCATTGGGGCGCCCCAGGTGCGAAGTGACCATGACTTTGGCACCTTTTTCCAGGGCCAGCTTGATGGTAGGCACTGACGCACGAATACGCTGATCGGATGTAATGGCACGATTCGCATCCAGAGGGACATTCAGGTCCTGGCGAATCAGTACAGTTTTACCAGCCAGATCCAGTTCGGACATTGTTATTACGGACATGAGGCTTTCCTTCTGTCGTGGTTCGGAATGCTCGGCATTTTACTGATTTATTGCTCAATCCGCATCCAGTTTTGGAATATTCTTTCAAAAATATAGAAAAAACGGGACAAAAATGGTTATTCCACCCACCCGCAAGCGTTTTTTAGAATTTTTATTACAAGAATTACAGACTCTTGGTTGAATCCGCAGAATGACAACGACACATAGCCCTGGCTGATTACCATTATCAAATGGTATGGCAACATCCCGTGGCTCGGGCAGATTTTCCCAGCGATCATTATCGCAACAGTTGCTGACCCGCACGCGTGTCTATGCTTAAATACAGAGCTTAGCCTGCATGCATGAAGGAGCCCACTTTTGCCCTACGTACACGACCTAAACCCCGTCGCCCTGGACCTGGGGTTTCTGCAGGTACACTGGTATGGACTGAGTTACCTGGTGGCCTTTCTCGGAGGCTGGGCGCTGGGCCACTGGCGTGCGAAACATCAGCCCTGGCGCGGCTGGAGCACCGGTCAGGTCAGCGACATGCTGACCTATGTGATGCTGGGCACGCTGATCGGCGGTCGTGTAGGCTATACCCTGTTCTATCAACTGGGTGAGTTTCTCGCCAATCCGCTTTACCTGTTCAACTTCACTCAGGGAGGGATGTCCTTTCACGGTGGCTTTATCGGTGTCGCACTGGCGCTCGTCCTGTTCGCCCGACGCACCGGCAAGAGTTACTGGCAGGTCACCGATTTTATTGCCCCGCTGGCCCCATTGGGTATTGCGGCGGTGCGCATGGGGAACTACATCAACGGCGAACTCTGGGGCCGGGCGTCAGATGCGCCCTGGGCGATGATCTTTTCCAATGACCCCACAGGTATCACGCGCCACCCGTCCCAGTTGTATCAGGTGGCCGGCGAAGGGCTGCTGCTGCTCGCGCTTCTCTGGTGGTTCAGCCATCGTTCGCGACCCAGGTTTGCCGTCACCGGGTTTTTCCTTGCCGGCTACGGTGTGTTCCGGTCGGTGGCGGAATTCTTCCGCGAACCCGATCAGCACATTGGTTATCTGGCCGGCGACTGGCTGACCATGGGCATTCTGTTATCCCAGCCCATGTTCATTCTGGGCATCGTATTCCTGGTCATGGCGTATCGCCTGAATATCGACGACAGTGTCGACCCCCGAAAGGCAGAGCCGGCCGGTCACAGCAAGAAACAACCGACACAGCATTCCAAATCACGGAAGAAAAAGAGCAAGCGATGAAACAATATCTGGATCTGATCCGACACATCAAAGACCACGGGCACACCAAAACCGATCGGACCGGGACCGGCACACAGAGTGTATTCGGTTACCAGATGCGGTTCGATCTGGGGCAGGGCTTCCCCCTGGTGACCACCAAGAAGATTCACCTGCGCTCCATTATTCACGAACTGCTCTGGTTTCTGAAAGGCGACACCAATGTGCGTTACCTGCAGGAGAACGGCGTCTCCATCTGGAATGAATGGGCCGACGAGAACGGCGACCTGGGTCCGGTTTACGGCAAGCAGTGGCGTGGCTGGGAAACCCCTCGCGGTGACACCATCGACCAACTCAGTCAGGTGATGGACCAGATCAGGCAGTCGCCGGACTCCCGGCGCATGCTGGTGGTCGCCTGGAACCCCGCCGACGTGCCGGACATGGCACTGCCACCCTGCCACTGCCTGTTTCAATTCTACGTGGCCGACGGCAAACTGAGCTGCCAGCTCTACCAGCGCAGCTGCGATGTGTTCCTCGGGCTGCCATTCAACATCGCCAGCTATGCCCTGCTGACCCACATGATGGCGCAACAGGCAGATCTGGAAGTGGGCGATTTTGTCTGGACCGGTGGCGACGTGCACATCTATAGCAACCACGCGGTACAGACCGACCTGCAGCTGACCCGGAAACCCTACCCGCTGCCGCGCCTGGAACTGAGACGCAAGCCGGATTCGCTGTTCGACTACCAGTTCGAAGACTTTGCAATACTGGATTACGAAGCTCATCCTCATATCAAGGGCCCGGTTGCGGTATAACCGCAACCTTTTTGCTGAAAGGGCGAGCCCTTACTTCCGATTACCAAAAGGAAACTGCCTGACTCATGGCCAACCCACTTTCACCGCAACAGTTGAGGGCCAGTGTTGATCTGTCCTACCTCGACTTCACCACCACCGAGGAGATGGAAGGTGCCTCCGGGTTCCTGGGTCAGCCCCGGGCCAAGGACGCACTGGAATTCGGCATCAGCATGGAGGCCAACGGTTACAACCTCTATGTCATGGGGGAAACCGGCACCGGCCGCCAATCACTGGTGTCCAGCTACGTAAAGGAAGTTGCCGGAAAGCGCACGTCAGCCATGGATCTGTGCTACATCAACAACTTTGATCGAGCCCGGGATCCCCTGATTCTTCAGCTTCCCGCTGGCAAGGGCAAGGTGTTCAAGGAAGACATGGAAGCCTTTGTCGACGAGTTGATGAGCACCTTCCCGGACGCCTTTGAAAACCCCAGTTATCAACGTCGCCGTGCCGCCATCGACCGCGAATTCAATCAGAAATACGACCTGGCCATCATGCAGGTGGACAAGGTTGCCTCGCAGCAGGACGTGGCCCTGTTGTCTGATCAGGGGGCCATCATTCTGGCTCCCATCGTAGAGGGCAAGGTACTGGACGAAACCGAGTTTGCACAATTGCCCGAGTCGGTGCGTGGCGAGTTCCAAAGCCGCATTCAGACGCTGGAAGAGCATCTGAACGAGGCGCTTCTCGAGTTACCGCAATGGCGACGGGAAACCAGCGAAAAACAACGCAATCTGGATGAAGAAACCATATCCCAGGCCGTCAAGCCACTACTGCGTGAACTGGAGCACAAGTACGACGGAGACATCTCCGTGCTGCGCTACCTCCGCCAGCTCAAGCAACAGTTGCCGACCCTGATCGGCGAAGTCTTTCTCGAAGAACACCCGCTGGAGAAAGTCTCCGACACCGACCGCAAACAGGCCTTGCACGGCCAGTTGCTGCCCAATCTGCTGGTGCAGCACGAACCCGGCGAAGGCGTGCCCGTGGTCTACGAACTGCTGCCCACCTACCAGAACCTGTTCGGGCGCATCGAGTACGCGACCCAGCAGGGCATGTCGGTGACCAACTTCCAGCTTATTCAGCCCGGCAGTCTGCACAAGGCCAATGGCGGCTACCTGATTCTGGATGCGGAGAAACTGCTGGTGGAGCCGTTCGCCTGGGATGCCCTCAAGCTGGCTCTCAAGACCCGCCAAGTGAAGATGGAATCACCCTTCATCGACCCCAGCCTGATGCACGCGGTGACCCTGAACCCGGAGACCGTACCACTGCAGGTGAAGATCATCCTCATCGGCTCGCGCGACATCTATTATCAACTGCTGGCCCTGGACCCGGAGTTCAACGAACTGTTCCGCATTCTGGTCGACTTCGACAACTATATTCCGCGTGACAACGACTCGGTCAGCCAATTGATCCTGCGCATCAAGCACTACGCGGACGAGAAAGGCTACAAACCCATTCACCGGGATGCCGTGGCCCGGCTGATCGAGTTCTCACTGCGCCAGGGCGAACACCAGGAACGGATCAGCGCCCAGATCATTCATCTGCTCAAGGTGGTGGCCGAAGCCGACTATTTGCGCGAACAGAACGGTGACGCCATTATCGAACGCCATCATGTCGATCAGGCGCTGCGGGCGGCTGAATATCGCAGCAGCCGCATCAGCGATCAGATGATACTGGAGATTTCCGAAGGCACGGTGAAAATTTCCACCGACAGCGCCCGGGTAGGTTGTGTCAACGGGCTTACCGTCATGGAGATCGGCGAATCGGTGTTCGGCTCACCGGCACGGGTCACCGCCACCGCCTCCCTGGGCTCCCAGGGCATCATGGACATCGAACGGGAGGCCGAACTGGGGCAGTCTGTCCACTCCAAGGGCGTGATGATTCTCAATGGCTATCTGGCCCAACAGTATGGCCGGGATATTCCGCTGACCTTCAATGCCCACATCGCCATGGAGCAGTCCTACGGTCATATCGACGGCGATTCCGCCACCTGCGCGGAAGTCGTGGCCCTGATCAGCGCCATTTCCGACCTACCGGTACACCAGGCTCTGGCAGTCACCGGGTCGATGAACCAGCACGGCGAAGTTCAGGCCGTAGGCGGCGTCAACGAGAAGATCGAGGGCTTTTTCAACGTCTGCGCCAGCCGCGGACTCACTGGCGACCAGGGGGTCATCATTCCCGCCGACAATGTGCGCCACCTGATGCTCAACGAAAGAGTCACCGAGGCAGTGGCAGAAGGGCAGTTCAACATCTATCCTGCTAGGGAGATCAACGATGTGCTGTCATTACTATTGAAACTGCCGGCGGATGACATACACGATCAGGCACGCAAGGCGCTGCAACACATGCATGATCGGATCAATCAGGAGCAGGAAGGGCGTTCCGAATCAGACAAAAAATAGAACCTTTTTAATACCAATTAAAACCTATAGAATACGTCATGCTCCATGATGCGGCTCCGGGAACGGAGCCGGCATGCCCGGCAACAATCCCATACAACAAAAGGGGGAGATATGGACAACCAGGTGTATTCAGTACCCGAAGAGGCCCGGAAAGCGGCTCTGATCAACAACGACCAATATCTGGTCATGTATCAACGTTCCATTCAGGACAACGAAGGATTCTGGCGAGAGCAGGCAGACCGTATTGACTGGTTCAAGCCCTTTACCGAGGTCAAGGACGTCAGCTTCGCCCGCGATGATCTGCGCATTCGCTGGTACGCCGACGGCGAACTGAACGTCGCCTACAACTGCATCGATCGCCACCTGAAAGACAAAGCCGACCAGACCGCCATCCTGTGGGAGGGCGATGACCCGAAAGACGACATGGCCATCAGCTACCAGGCGCTGCATGATCGCGTCTGCCAACTGGCCAATGGCCTCAAGTCCCTGGGTGTCAAGAAAGGCGACCGGGTAACCATCAACATGCCCATGATTCCCGAAGCCGCCTATGCCATGCTGGCCTGTGCCCGCATCGGTGCGGTTCACTCCGTGGTGTTTGGCGGCTTTTCTCCCGAGGCCCTGGCCGGTCGGATCATCGATTGTGAATCCCGCGTCGTCATCACCGCTGATGAAGGCGTGCGTGGTGGCAAGGCGGTCCCGCTTAAAAACAACGTGGACGCGGCCCTCGAGGTATCCGGCGCCGACATTGTGGACCATGTTGTGGTTACCCGCCGGACCGGCAACGACATCGACTGGCACAGCGACCGGGATCACTGGTATCACGAACTCACCGACAGTCAGCCCGCCCAGTGCGAGCCCGAGCGCATGAACGCCGAAGACCCGCTGTTCATCCTCTACACGTCCGGTTCCACTGGCAAACCCAAGGGCGTACTGCACACCACCGGCGGTTACATCGTGTTCGCCTCGCTCACCCACCAGCATGTGTTTGACTACAAGCCCGGCGAAATCTACTGGTGCGCTGCCGACGTGGGCTGGGTCACCGGGCACAGTTACATTCTTTATGGGCCGCTGGCCAATGGCGCCACAACCCTCATGTTCGAGGGTGTCCCCAATTACCCCACAGCAGGACGACTCGGCGAAGTGGTGGACAAGCATCAGGTGAATATCCTGTACACCGCACCCACCGCCATACGCGCCCTCATGGGCAAGGGTGACGAGGCCACGGCGTCCTCGAAACGCGACAGCCTGCGTATCCTGGGCAGCGCCGGCGAACCCATCAACCCGGAAGCCTGGACCTGGTACTACGAAGCCTTTGGCAACAGCCGCTGTCAGATCGTGGATACCTGGTGGCAGACCGAAACCGGCGGCATCCTGATCACCCCACTGCCCGGCGCCACCGACCTGAAACCCGGCAGTGCGACCCGGCCCTTCTTCGGCATCCAGCCGGCACTAGTGGACCCGGACGGCAAAGAGCTGGAAGGCGCCACCTCCGGCAACCTGGTGATCAAGGACTCCTGGCCGGGGCAGATGCGTACCGTCTACGGTGATCACCAGCGTTTCATAGACACCTATTTCAGTGCCTACGAAGATCAGTACTTCACCGGCGATGGCGCCCGACGCGACGAGGATGGCTACTACTGGATCACCGGCCGCGTGGACGACGTGCTCAACGTGTCCGGGCACCGCCTGGGCACGGCCGAAATCGAAAGCGCCCTGGTGGCCCATCCCTCTGTCGCCGAGGCAGCCGTGGTGGGCTACCCCCATGACGTCAAGGGCCAGGGCATTTATGTCTATGTCACCCTGATGGCCGACGTAGAGCCCACCGAGGAACTGGCAGGCGAACTCAAGCAATGGGTACGCAAGGACATCGGCCCGCTGGCGACACCGGACCTGATCCAGTGGACACCTGGCCTGCCCAAGACGCGCTCCGGCAAGATCATGCGTCGCATACTGCGCAAGATTGCCGCCGATGACTATGGGCAACTGGGTGATACATCGACGCTGGCAGATCCTGGCGTGGTAGACGAGTTGATCGACCACCGCCTGAACCGGCACGAGTAACAATGGCTGAACGTCCTGATCGGTGTGACCGCTCAGGACGCTCAACGGCTGATCACAATTTGCGCAATTTGCGCAATTGTGCGTTTTTTAACGAATCCGTACAAGCCCCGGCGACCCCTGTGTTCTGGCCGGTTTTACCGCAACTGTTCACAGACTTATCCACAGAAAGTGTGGATAGGCGCACTTCTTGATCAATCGCCTGAAAGGTGCGCCATCACTGGCCCGAGTGGGCATTTCGAGAAGGTCAACAGGGCCGGATGGAATTTTATATGAAAAGTTGTGCACATAGCGCTTGACAGGGCGCAAGCGACCTCCGTCGTCGCGCGAGAACGTGCTGCCGACACGGATTCGCCGTATTCGGTCCGAAACCGCACATTTCGCCATATGCTGTTGTTTTTTCTCGGAAAACTCATTGACACCCAGGAAACCGTCGTATAAAGTTCGCCCCACGTTTGCGGCGGTCAACCTTCTGGTTACGACGCAAGCCAATCTGAAGTGCCTAGGTGGTGGAATTGGTAGACACGCTAGCTTCAGGTGCTAGTGGCCTTACGGCCGTGGAGGTTCAAGTCCTCTCCTAGGCACCATTTATCTCGCTTTCTTTTCCCTCTTGCTCATATCGCTCAGCGCGCGTATCAACCACGATAGCGTTCTCGGTTATTCTGTTTCTGCCGTTCGCTCTTCTTGATCAGCACATAGAGTGCACCGGCGCCACCGTGATGTGGCTGGGCCGAATGAAAGGCCATGACCTCGGGAATCAGTTTCAGCCAGTGGCGCGTATACGACTTGATCACCGCCTGCTGCTCCCCGCGCTCGCCCTTGCCGTGCAGAATCAGCGCTGCGCGCACATCATAGGCCTGGCAATCCAGAATGAATCGGACAATCGCCTTGCGCGCCTGCTCCACCGTGTGACGATGCAGATCCAGGCGTGCATCCAGCGTGTATCCGCCCTGCTTGAGGCGCCTGAAAACGCCATGGGCAATGCCGTCCCCCTGCCAGCTCAGCACATCGGTCGGTTTGACCCACTCCACATGGGATTCGCTCAGACCGTCCTTGGCTGCCGCGTCTTCACTTTCCGCGGCCGCACGGCGCTGGGCCAGTGTCTCGCCCGACGGTTTCCCCGGGGTCTTGCGCAACCGCACGCTGGGTTCGGCGCGCAAACGTCTGACACCGGCCATTTCCCGGGCAAACAACTCGTCCTCATGATCGCTCGACATACCGGCACCTATATACAACAGCTCGACTGCGCCAGTTTACTGAAGCCTGCCCCGGCTTGCATCCAACTCCCTACGTATAGGGTGTGAAAGTTCGTATCTCAGTCCAATGAAGGCTCTTTACATTCCGCGGTCTCCTGCTGCACTATGGCTCCATTGTAAAGATTCAGGTTTCAGCCCGGTCGGGCTGACCGCAGAATGCCAACACGTGAACAGGGTTCGCACGCATGAAAACAGATCGCCTATTGCTCATTGATGATGACAAAGAATTGGGTGAGCTTCTCGTAGAATTTCTCGACAGTGAAGGGTTTACGCTCGAACTGGCTCACTCCGGTGAGGGGGGACTGGAAAAACTCGCTGACAATGAATACGACCTCATCCTGCTCGATGTCATGATGCCCGGCATGTCCGGACTGGATGTCTTGCGCGAGATGCGCAACGCCAACACCGTCCCCGTCCTCATGTTGACCGCCAAGGGCGATGAACTGGACAAGGTTCTCGGGCTGGAACTGGGGGCTGACGACTATCTGCCCAAGCCCTACAGCCACCGCGAGCTGGTGGCTCGTATCCGAGCCCTGTTGCGGCGCGTGGAGATGGAACACCAGCGCCCCGGACCGGCAGTACAGCCCGTACTGTCACTGGGCCGTGTGACGCTGGACACGCGCGTCTATCAGGCCATGATCGACAAGCACGATCTCGAGCTCACGCAGACCGAATTCAAGGTCTTGCAGACCCTGATGGAACGGGCCGGTCAGGTGGTCACCAAGAACGAACTCTACCAGACCGTGCTTGGCCGTCCGCTGGAGCCCTATGACCGGTCGATCGACATGCACGTCAGCAACGTGCGCAAGAAAATCATGAGCCTGCAGGAAGACTACCGGCCGATCAAGACACTGCGCGGTGTCGGCTACCAGTTCACCGAAGACTGACTCTGACACGGCCTATCATGCAACGTATTTTCCGGTGGCTGCGCTCCTTCAACCCACTGGCGTCACTGACCGGACGCATCTTTCTCTGGTTCTGGCTGACGCTGGTGGTGATTTCCATGGTGTCCTTCCTGGTGCTGCAGCAGTGGGCGCGACCCTACGAGCTGAATACCGCCAACGCCGAGGAAGTCCGGCTGCTCAACCACCAGCGCGAAGAAATAGAAAACTATCTGGATGTAGGCATGACCCCGGTGCAGGCGATCCGCTACGCCGGTATACGCTTTGGTCTGGACCTCTATCTGGTCGACCCCAATTACCGCCTGTTGGGCACCCCCCAGCCCGATCAACTGGAGCTTTACATGATCGGCGCGCTGGTGGAAAACGACACGGTCACTGTCGGCACCTGGGAAGACATCAAGTGGATAGGCGCGCCGCCCATTTCGCACCGTGGCGAGATCTACCGTCTGCTGATCAAGACCGGTACGGACACGTCCGGCAACCGGCTGATGGAAGTCATCAACGAACGCATTACATGGACACTGCTGGCCCTGCTGGTCAGTGGCATTCTGAGTCTGGTGCTGGCCAACTCGCTGTCGCGTCCCCTGAAACTGCTGCGCATAACCAGCCGCACACTGGCACAGGGCCGCCTGGAGTCCCGAGTGCCGGAAACCGTTTCGCGCCGCGCCGATGACATAGGCCAACTGGGTCAGGATTTCGACCACATGGCCGAGCGGATTCAGCGCCTGATCGAAGCACAGCAGAAGCTGTTGTCCAATATCAGCCACGAACTGCGCTCCCCCCTGACCCGCCTCCAGATCGCGCTGGGCATTGCCCGTCAGCGGGCGCAGGATGATCGCAGCGCCCCCCAACTGGACCGTATTGAAAAAGAAGCCCAGCGACTGGAAGAGATGATTGCCCAGTTGCTGCAGCTCTCCCGCCTGGAGAACCGGCTCCAGCACATGGATCTGCAAACGCTGGAGCTGGGCAAACTGCTGCGCACCATTGCCGACGATGCCCAATTTGAAGCCCGGGCGCACAACAGAGAAGTCACTCTGGAACTGGGCCACCAGTCACGCATCATCGGGGATCAACTCCTGATCAGCTCGGCCATCGAGAATGTAGTCCGCAATGCCGTCAAATACACGCCTGAAAACACGACTGTCACCATCAACACCACCGAGACGTCGGGCTGGGTGCATGTGGCGGTCACTGACCAAGGGGGCGGCGTACCCGCACAGGATCTGCCGCACCTGTTCGAACCCTTCTTTCGGGCGAGCAATACCCAGCAGGGCGGCTCGGGTCTCGGCCTGTCCATAACCCGGCAGGCTCTGGAAGCCCATCACGGGCGGGTCAGCGCCGAGAACTCGCCGGACGGCGGCCTGCGTATTATACTCTCGTTGCCTGTAAGCCAGACACTGCCGTCCCCCAGCGGCGACTGACATCAACCCAGGGAGCCACTATGTCACCACCCGTCAGCGGCCTGGCTATACTCGCCCATCTGTGGCCTTTTATTCGTCCCTATCGGCGCACCGCCCTGCTGGCTCTGGTTGCTCTGCTGTTTACCGCCGGCCTGACGCTGAGCCTGGGCCAGGGTATCCGGCTATTGATCGACGACGGCTTTATCGGTGGCTCCCGGACCCAGCTCAATCAGGCACTGGCTTTTCTCACCAGCCTGATCGTGCTCATGTCCTTGGGCTCCTTTGCCCGTTTCTACTGGATGACCTGGCTGGGTGAGCGGGTCACCGCCGACCTGCGACAGGGCATCTTCGACCATCTGATTACACTGCATCCGAGCTATTTCGAGGAAAACCGATCCGGCGAAATCATGTCCCGGCTGACCACGGATACCACCCTGTTGCAGTCCATTGTGGGCAGCAGCTTCAGTCTGGCGTTGCGCAGCGCGCTCATGGTCGTGGGGGGCATGATCATGCTGCTGATTACCAATCTGAAGCTGTCTCTGGTGGTGTTTGCCGCCGTTCCACTGGTGCTCATTCCCATTCTGGTTCTGGGCAAACGAGTGCGCCGACTGAGTCGATCCAGTCAGGATCGCATCGCTGATGTGGGCAGCTACGCCGGGGAAATCATTCAGCAGGTGAAAACCGTCCAGAGTTATCACCGGGAAACCCTCGAAATCCGGGCCTTTGCCGATGAAGTGGAGCAGGCGTTTCAGACCGCACGACAGCGCATTTTCTACCGGGCGCTGTTGATGTCCCTGGTCATCCTGCTGTCTTTCGGCGCCATTGGTACCATGCTCTGGGTCGGTGGCATGGATGTCATCGCCGGCAATCTGTCCGGTGGCGATCTGGCGGCGTTCGTGTTTTATGCCGTCATCGTGGCCAGCGGCGTGGCCACGGTGTCCGAGGTGCTGGGTGAACTGCAACGTGCCGCCGGCGCCACCGAACGCCTGATGGAACTGCTGCAGGTGAACAGCCTGATCAGGACTCCCCAGAGCGCATACAATCGCCGGGAACCCGAGCCATTTACGTCGGCAGCACCTCATCTGGTACTGCAGGACGTGACCTTTGCCTACCCCAGCCGCCCTGACAGTCCGGCACTGAAGGCCTTCAGTGCGGAAATAAAACAGGGGGAGACAGTGGCGCTTGTCGGTCCCAGCGGGGCGGGAAAATCAACCCTGTTCGAGTTGTTGCTGCGCTTCTACGACCCACAGCAGGGCACCCTTCTCTATCGGGGTGTGGATCTCACGGACATGGCGCCCGGCGACTTTCGCCAGCGCATCGCCTGGGTACCGCAACAGCCCACTCTGTTTTCACGAGACGTCTGGTACAACATCCGGTACGGTCGCCCCGAGGCGACAGACGAAGAGGTGATGGCCGCCGCGAGAGCAGCCAGCGCCCACGAGTTTGTACAGGCCCTGCCTGAGGGATACAGCAGCTTTCTGGGCGAGAACGGGGTACGACTCAGCGGGGGGCAAAAACAGCGTATTGTTATCGCACGGGCCATTCTCAACGACCCGGAGCTCTTGTTGCTGGACGAAGCCACATCGGCGCTGGATGCGGAAAGTGAGCATCAGGTCCAGACGGCGCTGGACAACCTGACCCGCCACCGTACGACGCTGGTCATCGCGCATCGTCTGGCGACAGTGCGCGATGCCGATCGCATCATATTGATGGCGGAAGGACAGGCACTGGCCGAGGGCACCCACGAAGCATTGCGCCGCCACCAGCCCCTGTATCAGAGACTGGCGGACCTGCAGTTCGGCAAGGAACCGTCAGAGTCTGGCCAGTAAGGCGTCCAGCTCGGGCCCACTTCGGGATTCCCCCTCGGGTACGAAACCGTGCCAGCTCAGCAGGGTCTCCCAGCATCGACTCTCGGCCCGACGGGCATCCGCCAGCCAGCGGTCATAGAGCGACTGATGAACACTGTCTGCGTCCACGGACCAGGCCTGACCCAGCGCCCGATAAGCTTCCGCATGATGGTGGCGACAGCGACAATCCACGGCCTCTTCCTGCCAGGCTCGCGCCAATACGGCTTTGCGGCCATCGCGGGCTGCCTTGATCAGATGGTCATCACGCAGGGGTTCCGGCACCTGAGCCCAGTGTTTCTGTAACACGGCCGACAGATTGAGTGCATAGGGAGTCACCGGGCAACGGCTGTCGAATTCGCCGCGCCGCATGGCCTGCACGGCGTATACGGCTTTGACAACCTGCTGCAGTGAATTCTCGGAGGGGTCAGTGGTGCGCCAGAGACGGCACCGCTCTCGCAACAACAGGGCGTCCAGGTATTCAGGCACATCAGCCTCTGCACACTGGTCCCTGTAAGCAGACAACCAGAGCACCGCCGGGTAGGCCGCCACACCCTTCTCCAGCAATGTCATCAACGGCTGAGGACCGGTTTGAGCAGCAAACTCGTCCCAGGGAGGCAGTCCCGGACGTTGCTCCTGAACGGCCCGCCAATGTTCGCCGACCCAAGCGTCAACCTCGCGCCCGGAGACTTCACCGTACAAATGATCCCTGGCCCAAAGCACGACCAGCAGAGCTTCCCAGTGCTCAGTCCAGGGTGACCAACCGGTCTCCGCGGTCCACTGGCCATAGAAGCTGACGCGTCCCATGGGAGACAACTGAGCACAGAGATAGTCATGCTCGCCCTTGTGGCACAGCGGCAGGAGATCCGGTCTGAGCGTTTTCAACGCCGGCGATTGCGGTTGATTCAGGGGTAATACACGGTAGCCGGACGGGAGCTGCTGGCGGTCCCTCATCCTGTTCAACCAACCTTTCAAGCTGGCCTCCGACTGCAGTTTGAATTGATCCATGTAGCGGTCAAAAACAGCCATTGCACTCTCCGCAAGATCCATCGTGTCTTTATAATTGTATCCACCCGGTTACCTCTGGCCATACGGCAACCCATCCACTTAACCGCCAAGTGTACAGCTGCCGGGGTGGTGCGGTGCTACCGGGCATTAGCCAGCGGCAACGCCCGTATTCCCTATAATAAGCTGCATACGCTTACCATGCACCCGGTGAAGTCAGTATTTACACATGATCCCGGAACCGTACGGTGGTCAGTATTGTTTCCGCCGTGCATTATAGGCTCGAACGCTTCCTTCACCCGGTTATGAGGTCCCAATGAATCAGGCCATCTGGCTCAAAGTACTGGTGCTGGTTGCTCTGCTGGTCACGGGCGGCGCAGTATGGCTGGCCAGCCAGGTTCCCGATGCCCGACCCGATCCGCCACCTCGGCCAGATACCCTGTCCGAAGCGCCTCAGGCAGACGAGCCGGACGCCGCTGTTCACCCCGTGCCCCCGGCACCCCAAGGGCCGCCGACGCCTGCCGTCTCTGCAGCAGAGCCGGAGCCCGCAAGGGAGCCCCTGGCTGAGGCACCCCAGGTCGACTGGCTGCACCCGCACTACGGCCTACCCGATCCAGCCGACCGGGCGGCAGTGGACGCGGTATTGGCATTGAGTGGCACCCTGGATTTCTCCACGTTCTGGCAACAGATAAGGCCTCTGGCCACAGACGACAACGCCTTCGCCCAGTATCTCGTCCTGGCTTTTCGGGATTTTCTGACCCTGAGTAACGAGACCCTGAAACTGGGCTATGTCGAGGAACCTTATCTGAATCAGCAACGCGGCCAGCGCACGAGCGAGAATTGGGTGCACTGGCTGTATGCCGACTGGCGGTCCACTTCAACACCGAACGACGAGCGTATCCGTGACGCCTTCAACCGCGCATTGGCGGGCGAGGCGGCCGCACAGACACTGCTGATAAGCCGCGCTGGCTGGTTTCGGGCACGACCTGAGCTGGCTGACAATCTGGATGAAATGCTGAGTCGCTTGTCAGACAATGCCTACCTGCAGTTACGCAACCTGCCACAACTCGACAGCCGGGTAATTGCCAGCGCGGGCGAGAGCGACCGCACACTGGACCAGTTGCGCCAGCAGCTCAGCCAGTCCCGCCACCCACTCAGCCAGTGGCTTGCCTATCAGTTTGGCCCGTCGGATCGCAGTTCGCAGGCGCAGCGTTCGGATCTGCTCAACCTGGCGCAAGCTGGCTATATGACCGCGCTTCATGAGGTGCGTCGCCTGGCCATCTCAGGCCAGGGTCGCTGGACGAATCGGGACGAAACACCCATAGACATGAATGACGCCATCAGTGTGTACCAGGGCCTGGAGCAGGCCCATCCCGCCAATCCCCTGGTCTCCGTGACGCTCTGTGAACTGCATCTCAGCGCCGGGGACTATCAGGCCTCGTGGCGCTATCTGCAGAAATTCGCCTATGAGGACGACTGGGCCGACGAAGTGGAAGATTACAGTTGCTGGGCCGGCAACCATGAGGCCTATGGCGACCTCATGATCGAGCGGGGGGTCATCACCCGTCCCCAGTGGCAGGACCATCTGGATACCATTGACGGCAGACGCAGCCGCATACGCGGCTGATCCCTCCTACACCAGCTTCTTGAAGGTATCAAAGACGTTCTGGTTGAAGGGTCTGGGCATGTTTTCAATGGCATCAATGATGTCGTGATGCACCAGCTTGTTGTTCTCGATGCCCACACACCGACCCCCTTCGCCGGCCAGCAACAGATCGACAGAAAACGCGCCCATCTGGCTCGCCAGCACCCGGTCAAAAGCCCCCGGCGAACCGCCGCGCTGGATGTGGCCGAGTACCGTAGGTCGAGTCTCCTGTCCGGTATGGGCCTGAATTCTCGCGGCCAGGTAGTTCACATCGGTGATCTTTTCGGTAATGCAGATGATGCCGTGCTTTTTACCCTTGGAATCACCTTGATCCAGCGCCTTTAGCAGCGACTCTTCATTGAACGGCTTTTCCGGAATAATGGCGTACTCTGCGCCCCCGGCCAGCGCCGCTGACAGCGTCAGGTCACCGCAATTGCGCCCCATGATTTCCACAATGGAAATCCGGCGGTGCGACGACGAGGTGTCACGCAGACGGTCAATGGCGTCCATGACGCAATCCAGCGCCGTGTTGTAACCAATGGTGTAGTCCGTGCCCGGCACGTCGTTGTCGATCGTGCCCGGAATGCCGATGCAGGGATAACCCATCTCGGTGAGCTTCTTGGCCCCCATGTAGGAGCCATCACCGCCGATCACCACCAGGGCATCGATGCCGTGGCGACTCAGGTTTTCGATGGCCACCTTGCGCACGGACTCTTCCTTGAATTCCGGGAAGCGGGCAGAGCCCAGAAATGTGCCGCCCCGGTTAATCCGGTCAGACACATCCTGGCGCTCCAGTTTACGGATGTTGTCCTGGTACAACCCCAGATACCCGTCGAACACACCATAGACTTCAAGATCATTGTGCAGTGCTGTCCTTACAACGGCACGTATGGCCGCGTTCATGCCCGGTGCGTCACCACCACTGGTGAGCACGCCTATTTTCTTGATCATAGTGACCTCAATGCGTTTCTTGTTTCATTATCATGCAGGCAGTCTATTCGTGGTGGGTAACGACCTGATGAACAGCCGATCCCTGCCTGAACAGGGGGTGTTTCTTCGACACCCTCATGGAAGGACCCGAGAACCGGCCCTCTGTCATTTAATTACGATTTTACGCATTTTAACCGCTCAAGTCTCATCCAACTGTAAATTAATTACGTCGAATATCGAAAACTCGGGATCAGATCGCCACCTGACGATATCGACGAGCCAGAAGTACGGCCGCCGGCAGGCTGATCAGGTTGAGTATCAGGAGCGGCCCGAGAGCCCAGAGCGCGCGTCCTGTCAGATCAACCAGAACACCACTGAGCAGCGGCACCAGAAAGGACAAGGCATAGCCCAGGGTGAACATGCCCGCCGCCAGCCTGGCCGTGTCAGCCGGCGCCGACATGGCCGCCGGCATGGACACCATGAGGATCAACAGAATACCGGCCATCAGGCTGACCATGAAGGCCGCCCAGAGCCCACCCCAGCCTGGCAGCGCAGCAAACACCAGCGTACCGGCCAGGCTGGTAACCAACAAGCCCAGCATGGGACGGGCCCGACCCAGCCAGCGCCCGGCATAACGGAAGGCAGCAATGGATGCCACCACCTGGGCTGTATTGAACAGAAACAGGCCCTCTGCCAGTTGGTCACCTTCTCCACGTTGTTCGAGGATACTGCCCATGTAGGCATTGATGCCGAAAAACAGCGACGCAGACGTGCCCAGTACGGCGCCAAGATACCACACGGCAGGGTCCCTGAAGTTCGGTATCCAGAGGGGTCTGGCCTCGTTGTCATCCGACACATCCGCCGCGCGTAAACCAAGCGGCCGGTGGCGCCAGGCCCAGAAACCGATCAACAGGCCCGGCAGCGACCAGACCAGCATGGCCAGCCGCCAGTCGCCCCCGACCAGGGGCATGACCACCGGCAAGGTAAAGCCCGCACTGAGTACTTCACCCATGAGCATGCCGTTCATGTAGACCGCTGTGGCCATGGCAATCTGGCCCGGCGCCCACAACCGCACCAGGGTGGGCAATGCCGGCTGCAGCGCCGCAATACCCAGCCCCATGAGGGCGGTAGCAAGAAACAGCCCCCAGGGCGCTGTGGCCCCGGCACGCGCGGCCGACATCAGGGCAATGAGGGCGAGGCAAAGAGCCACCGTGCGCTGCGCCCCGAGACGAGCAATCACCCAGGCACCGGCAATGGCGGCCAACGCCAGCATGAGCACCGGCAGGGTGGTCAGCGCACCCATGGCGGTCACCGTGAGATCCAACTCCCGCGCTATCTCCGGCGCCAACGGCGGCGCCACCAGCAAGGTCAGCCGCAGGTACAGGCCGCACAGCCACAACAGCACAAAATCCCGCAGCGCCAGACTGGAGCCTTCCAGACTGCGCTCAGCCACACTCGACATAAAGCGTCCCAATTCTCGGAAAACAGAACGGCACTATATAAAAATCAGCACCACAGAGGCTACCGTCAGACCTGACAGTACACCGTTGAACCAGAGTCTGGCGCGGTCACTTCTCAGCCACTTGCGCATTTCCTGACCCAGCAGGGTCCAAAAACCGATGCAGGGAAAACCCACGAAAAAATACGCCAATACCACGGCCGCGGCCGACCAGACATGCAGGGGTGGCGCCAGGGTGAAGGCGGACAGGGCCGTGATGGCCATGGTCCAGGCCTTGGGGTTGACCCACTGGAAGGCCGCCGCCTGCCAGAAAGTCAGGGGCCGGGCATCACTGGCCCCATCCTCGGACTGCACCTGCAGGCGACCCGCCCGCCATATTTTCCAGGCCAGAAACAGCAGGTAGCCGGCGCCCACCAGCTGCAACACCTGATGCACCACAGGCCAGCGCTCGAACACCACACCCAGGCCGGCCGCAATCAGGCTGACCAGGAAGGTAAACCCGAGCACGATACCCATAATGTGCGGCAGGGTACAACGAAAACCGAATGCGGCACCACTGGCCGTGACCATCAGATTATTGGGGCCTGGCGTGATGGTGGCCGCAAAGGTGAACATCAGCAGAGAGGCAAAATACGATAGCGTCATCATTCAATCCCTGATGTAATCAATACAATTTAGTAGACTCAATATGAGTACAATTGATAGTATTACTCCCAACAATCAGTGCAATAGATTTTTTGTCCCTATGACAATCTGGTCACCCACTACCCTGGACCCGCAGCAGCCCAAGTACCTGGCGCTGGCGGATGCCATCAATCAGGCCGTCAGCAATGGCGAACTGCAGCCCGGTCACAGACTGCCGCCGCAAAGGCAACTGGCGGATGTCCTGAAGGTCACCACCGGCACCATCACCCGCGCCTATGCCGAAGCGGAACGCCTGGGCCTGCTGGAGGCCCGAGTAGGGTCAGGTACCTACGTCCGTCAACGCAGTCAGGCCGAGAGCTTTCGCATCGAGCGAGCCAGCACTGACACCCTGGATCTCGGGTTCACCCTGGCCCTTCAGGACAGCCAACCGGAGGCCCTGGCGCAGGGACTGAAGTCGATCAGCCAGAATCCGGCCCTGCTGGCGGAACTGACCTCCTTTGTTCCGGAAACCGGTCTCGATCGACACCGCGATTCTGCCGCCCGCTGGCTGCGTCAGTCAGAAGGCATTGATCGACCGGCCGACGACCTGCTGATCAACGGAGGCGGGCAGAATGGCCTGTTCACCGCCCTCCATACGGTCTGTGACACGGGCGATACCGTGCTCAGCGAGGGTCTGACCTACAGCGGTTTCATTCTGGCGGCACGGCACCTGCGTCTGCGCCACATCGGCCTGCCCATGGACGATGAAGGGCTGATACCCACGGAACTGCAAACTGCCTGCGATCGACACCGCCCGAGGGTGCTCTACCTGATGCCGCAGTTGCACAACCCCACCGGGTTGCAGATGTCAGATCAGCGCAAACGGGAAATACTGGCGATCTGTGCGCGCTATCAGGTCATGGTGGTGGAGGACAATGTACAGAGCGCCCTGCTGGCGGACCCGCCGAAACCCATGGTGGCCCTGGCCCCGGATCAGGTATTGAGCATCAGCAGCGTCAGCAAGTGTTTTGCCGGCGGTCCCCGCGTGGGCTTTCTGGCGCCGCCCCCGCACTGGTATGACCGCTTTCGCATGGCTCTGCGGGTCAACAGCTGGATGGTGTCCCCCCTGCTGGTGGAACTGGTGGCCCGCTGGATGGATCACCCGGACACCCCGGCCTCCCTGGAACGCCAGCGGGCGGCCAGCCGTCGACGCCACGACCTGGCCCGGGACATTCTGCAGGGTTATCAGTACGAGGCCCATGATCACTCACTCAGCGGCTGGCTGATGCTGCCGGAACACTGGCGGGGCAATGACATGGTGGCCGCCATGGCCCGCCAGGGCGTTGCGATAAAGTCGGCGGATGTATTCGCCGTGGGCCAGTATTCGGCCCCTCAGGCCGTGCGAATCTGCATCGGGGCTCCGGCCACCGAGGACAGCCTGCAACGGGCGCTGGTGAAGCTGCGCAACACCCTGACCCGCCCCGGTGCCGATCAGCAATGGCTGCGTGACAGCACCATCTGAGGCGACCGCCTTCAGTGACCGCCGAAGAACAGAGCCCGGGCATTGTGCGTGGTCTGAGTCACCACCGCATCCGGCGTCCAGTCATGCACCTCAGCCACCTTGTGCGCCACCAGAGGCAGATAAAAGGGCGCGTTTTCCTTGCCGCGAAAGGGCGTCGGGGTAAGAAAGGGGGCATCGGTCTCCAGGAGGATTCGCTCCATGGGCGCAGCAGCCAGTACCTGACGCACGTTTTCCGCCTTCTTGAAGGTAATGATGCCGTTGAAACCGAGATGAAAGCCCTCAGCCAGGCAGAATTCTGCCAGCTCCGGGCTGCTGGTGAAGCTGTGGATCACTCCGCGCAGGCCTTGACCGCTGAATTCGCGAAAAATGGCCATGGTGTCCTCATCGGCATCTCGGGTATGCACCACAATGGGCAGGTCCATATCCAGGGCAATCTGCAACTGCTCGGAAAATGCCCAGCGCTGCTGTTCCCGGGGTGAATTGTCATAGTGATAATCCAGACCGATTTCACCGATGGCAACCACTTTCTGGTGCCGCGCGCCAGCGCGGATATCAGCCCCGACATCCCGGGAATAATGCTGCGCCTCATGGGGATGAACCCCCTGCGTCGCATACACGGACGCATGGGTATCGGCCAGCGTACGCACCGTCTGCAAATTGTCAGGCGACACGGCAATGGTGACAAACCGCTCCACACCGAGGCCCTGAGCTTTTTCCAGTATCTCTGCCGTATCCAACTGCGTCAGATAGTCGAGATGGCAGTGCGTCTCGATCAGGGGCTGATCGAACGACGGAATCTCACGCTTTTTCTTTGCCTCACTCATACTCTCATCGACACCTTTAAACATCATCCTTCATTATAAGAACCGCGAGCCAGTCTGAACAGGCCTCGATTCGAGGCGAGCCAAATACAGGTTTTGTTACACTTGGTTACTTGGAAAGCGCTCATAACTGCCGTTACGTAATCTGCACAAAAAATACAAAAACGAGACAGCATGGCCTCCGACAAGCAGCATCAAAAACGGACAATACCGCAGTTTCATCTCACCGTCGTCCAGCGCATTGCCGCGGGCTTTCTGGTTCTGGGCACCGGCCTGGTCATCGTGGCGGCGGTCGCACTCTCCGGCATAGCCGACATTCAGCGAGACGTGGATCGACTGGTGGGCCAGGCCAGTCCGGTAGCCGATCAGACCAATGAGTTGAGTCTGGCACTGACGCGCGTCGATCAGTTGATACTGGCGCATTACAATGCCGAGTCTTCCGACGTACTCATGGAGATCGAAGACGAGTACGTGGAGGAAAGAGACCAGATCATGGTGGCCTTTGATCGCCTGGCCGCTCTGGTTGCACCCTTGGCGGGCAGTGATGAGATCATGGTGACACTGGAGGCGTTGAGCGCGCGCCTGCCGGACCTGTTCGAGCGGATAGAAGACAATCAGCGTGTCTACCGTGAAAGCCTGCAACGATTTTCCGAGCTGGATGAACAGCGGATAAACATTCGCCGCCTGGCTGAAGAAATAGACGACGTGCTGGAAACCATCACCGGGGCGACAACCGATCAGACCGCGCAATCTCTCATGTACCAGGCTCACGTATCCCTGCGCAACGGGCTCTTGCCTACGGTGAACGAATACCGGCAGATTCGCGCCTCCCTCACCACCCGCATTGACCAGGCACAATCCGAGCTGAATTCTGCCGATTCGCTGTTGCGTGACGTTCGCGGCTTCGCCAGTGACTACCAGGCACGGGTCAATCAGGACTCCACCGAAGTGGTCCGCCAGACACAATGGGTGGTTATTGCCACCGGCCTGGGGGCTCTGCTCACCGGCCTGCTGATCGCACTGCTGGTCACGCGCTCCATACGTCAGCCCCTGCGCTCGGCAGTATCCGCGCTGGGCCGCATTGCACAGGGCGACCTGAGCGACACCTGGCAGCGTCACTCTCGGGACGAGTTTGGTGACCTGACTCGACCTGCGGAACAGGTGGTGATCGCCCTGCGCAACATGGTCACCACTATTCAGGAGCAATCCGACACGCTGGACACCGCCGTGACCCGCGCTCAAGAGGTATCTACCCAGATGCAGTCGGGTGTGTCGCCTCGGCCATTCATGAGATGTCCGCCACCATCGAAGAAGTGGCCCGCAATGCCAACCGCGCTTCAGGCGAGATGACCAACGCTACCGACTACGCTCAGGACAGTCAGCGTATTGTGGCGGAGAACCAGGCAGCCATCAGTGATCTGGTGCGCATCATGGCCAGTTCCGTGGAAGCCATACAGAACCTGGACCAGGAGGTGCACACCATCCAGGACATACTGCAGGTTATAGAGGGCATCGCCGAGCAAACCAATTTGCTGGCCCTCAACGCAGCCATCGAGGCAGCCCGCGCTGGCGAACAAGGTCGCGGCTTTGCGGTGGTGGCCGATGAAGTCCGCTCCCTGGCAAGCCGCACCCAGAGCTCGACAGTGGAGATCAAGACCAAGATCGATACCATGCTGACCGCCTCCGGTGGCGCCGTAAGCGCCATCGAGCAGGGTCAGAGCCAGACCGGGAAATCCGCGGAACGCTCCGAGAAGGCGCTATCCGTGATCAACGAATTTGCCGAGGTGATTGGTCGAATTCGAGACCTCAACTTGCAGATTGCCACCGCCGCCGAACAGCAGGCGCAGGTGTCCAGTGAAATCAACGAGAACGTCAGCCGCATTGCCACCGTGGCTGAACAGACCGAGCAGGGCGCACGCCACTCCCGAGAAGAGAACGAGCGCCTGCACGAATCCTGCAAGGCCCTGCGTCAGGCAATCAAGCGATTCCAGCTTTGAGGTTTCCTGGTTGTTGCCGGGTCAATTACCCGGCACACCACGCACGGACTCAAAAACTGATCGTCGTCTGAGCCTCGAACACCTTCCCGGGAATCCAGAACTCAGGGATTTCGGGCGGTTGCACGGCACGGCCCTCTTCATCCACAAAGACCGTAGTACCCTGACCCGGCTCGGTCAGAGTCACAGTGCCCTGATCATTGACGACATCTACCGGGCCCCCACCAAAGAGGATGAAGTCGGCCTGATCTTCAATAAAGTAACCACCCCATATGATGGTGCCGCGTATACCCATGGTCGCCGCCGACGTTTCGATGCGATAATCCTGAGCATCCGGTGTCGCGCCTTCGGCCACCGCCAGAATCACCCCGCTGAGCAGCCGAAAGTGTGCGTCTTGCGGCTCCGTGTCGGTGGCGGGTCGATAACTGGCAATTTCGAATTCGGCGTTTTCACCCAGGGTCAACAAGCTACCGCCGATAAAGCGCATCCGCACCCGTGTATCAGGGCCCGTATTCACTTGATCGCCCTCGCGCAATGCACTACCCCGCGTGATTGTCGAACTGTCGGTCATCAGGGTCGCTTCGCCCTGCACGGCCACCACCCGGGCGATGACATCGTCCTGAGCCCATGCCAGCGACGGACCCATCATCAGCCCGGCCAGCACCATGCCGGCCAGGCCTTTATAAATTCGTTGCAAGCTGCATTGTTTCTTCATTATATCTGCCTTCCATCAATTACCTGACCCACTGGCGACACCGTTTTGTGTCCCCTAGCGCCTGAATACGTCTGAGTACAGTCCGACCACTTTTGTCAAAAAAAGATCCTGTCACAGGGCAATACTTTGACGTCCTTCTCAATTCTGGCCATTATAATTGCACAGCAGGCGGAGAATTAAACCGTGGACAAGGCAGCCCATATATTCCAACAATTGAAGCAAGAGGTCGAGCAACATGAGGCGGTGCGCTCGGCACCCTACCGAACACTGGAAGACGGCTTGTCGGAGCGCGTGGGTCAGATGTTGCGGCGCAGCCGCAATGACAGGGGTTGGTCGCAGCGCCTGGCGGCAGAAAAACTCAATATAAGCCGCGCCCAATACCTGCGCTATGAATCGGGTGACGCGGTGCCACGCCTGCACACCGCCATTCGCTGGTCACTGCTGTTCGGGGTGCCTGCAACCACATTGCTCAATCAAACGGCATACGCCACCCCTGAGGACGCCGTACCCTCGCAATTTTTCCGGTTGTCAGACTGGCTTTGCAACGCGCCGGCCAACCTCTTTCTGCACACACTGGATCACGTTTACAGTGTGCTGAACTGCCCGGAAAAAGCACTTCCGGCAATGCAGCGGGTCGAGCTATTACCCACACAGCACACCCTGGCCCTGGAAGAGGTAAGCAATCACGACCTTTACTATATGGTCGGAGCCAACCTGCGCTTCACGCGTCAGATGCTCAATTACAGTCAAGAGGACATGGCCAACGGATTGGGCATATCCACCAGCCACTACCTGGCCATCGAGCGGGGTGAAGTGGCTTATTCCTTTCTCATGGTGCCGCGTTTTCGTTACAGCCTGCAGATTCAGCCCACCACACTGACCCTGAACACCCAGTACTACCAGGTCCGCCTGGCGATGGGAGAGCGCTTCAACTGTGTATCCCGGCTGCTCAGCGCTCTGCCCGAGCCCAGCCGGAAGCGAATCATCGAGCATATTGTCGGGGTCATGGACATCTATCAGCACCACCGTCCTTGACGGTCTGAATCCGCGACTTCCGCGCAGTGCCTTTGTATCGGTTTGCCTATAGCCATTCGTTACCCCGGGATCTATCTTGAACAGGTCGTTGTGGAGATCGCCCACAACTTCAACCAGGCAACTGCACTCCCGGTTGCCTGTCTGTGTGATGAGTAATCAGTGCCTCACAAGGCACTCAGTGGCATCTTTTCCGGGGCTTTCTCAAAAGCCCCTTTTTTGTCACCTTGCCCTATTAAACCTCCCTCATCCATGAATCGAATTTATTTATTCACATTGGTGCCAGCACAGAGGCCTGCGGCATACAGTGTGCAAATGCGTCCGCACAATAGGTCGAGAAAAGTTTATAATTTACTGATTTATATCAATATTTTTATATTGATCATTTTTTGATCAATCCGACAAGGCGCTCATCATGCCTGCCTCAAACCCGGTTTTGTACGCCTTACCCACAATGTTATCCACAGTTATTGGGGAAAACATCGGGAAGCCCCTATGGCACGCAGACTTCACGCGCACGCCAATATTTTGACAACCGGGTGTCAACCATCGGTGGCCATCAGGCGTGGCAGTTTCAGCCATAACGGGTAAAATAAATCCTGCACTCACGGAGCAGTCAGGATCCGGATGGCTACCATCAAACAAGTCTCAGAATACGCCCGGGTTTCACAGGCAACCGTATCCCGGGTCATGACAGGAAGCGCCCGGGTGTCGGCCCCTACCCGGGAGCGCGTTGAACAAGCCATGTCGTCGCTTGGCTACACGCCCAACGCCTTCGCACAATCCCTGGCCTCCAATCGATCAAACAGCGTCGGGCTTGTCGTGTCGTCCCTGAGCGGCCCCTTCTATGGTCAACTGATGGAAGGGCTGGAATCCACCCTCCGTGAAGACAACAAATACCTCCTTATTGCATCCGGCAACAGCCAGGAAGCGCGAGAACGGGAGGCTGTGGAGTTTCTCCTCAGTCGTCGTTGCGATGCGCTGGTCCTGCATGCCGAGTTGCTCACTGACGACTTCATCCTGAGCCTGTCGGAACGGGTCCCGCTGATCTGCCTCAATCGGTCAGTGCCGGGCCTGGAGGCGCAGTGCATTGTCCTTGATCACGAATACGGTGGTTACATGGCGGCCTGCCACCTGCTGGACCGCGGGCACACTCGCATTGCCTGCATCCGCGGTCCTTCCTGGATTCGAGATGCCGAGGCGCGCGTCGAGGGATTTCACAGAGCCATGCAAGAAAGGGGGCTGGAGGTCGATCCGGCACTGTTCGCCGAGGGTCGATTTACCAAGGAGGATGGCCGTCAGGCCATGAACGACCTGCTGGACAGCCAGGCAGATTTCACCGGGCTAGTGGCGGGCGACGACGATCTGGCGATCGGTGCCATGACCGCATTGCGCTCTCGAGGATATGACGTACCCGGAGACGTCGCGGTCATCGGCTATGACGACATGCCGTATGCCGAGCACGTCACACCCTCACTGTCGAGCATCTATCTGCCCATCGAGGACATGGCGCGCATGGCCGGTGCACTGGTTCTCAACAGAGCCTACAAAGGGCAACGCGACATACAGCACCGCTTCACACCCAGACTGGTGTCTCGCGCCAGCAGCGGCTGACCTTCCCCGCCTGCGGGGGAGAGGCCAGCCGCGACTGTCAGACTCAGCCCAGAGCGCGTGCAGCGCTGGCGACGGCGTCGCCGGTGAGACCGAAATGCTTGTACAGGTCGCCGGCAGGCGCAGATTCGCCGAATGTATCCATACCCACGACATCGCCGTCCAGGCCCACATACTTGCGCCAGTAATCCTTGCTCCCCGCTTCCACGGCTACCCGAGCACGCACAGCCGAGGGCAATACGGATTCCCGATAAGCCGCATCCTGAGCTTCAAAGCGCTCGGCGCAGGGCACTGACACCACCCGCAAAGCCTTGCCTTCGGCGCTCAAGGTCTCAGCGGCTTCCACGGCCAGTGACACCTCGGACCCGGTGGCCAGCAGGATGCAGTCCGGCGTGCCATCACAGTCACGCAGCACGTATGCACCTTTTTCGATGTCGGCCAGTTGGGTATCGGTGCGCACCTGGTGGGGCAGACCCTGACGGGAGAACACCAGTGCAGACGGTCCATCGGTACGCTCAATGGCGCACTTCCATGACACGGCAGACTCCACACTGTCACAGGGGCGCCAGGTTTCCAGATTCGGCGTCGCGCGCAGCGCCGTCAACTGCTCCACTGGCTGGTGAGTCGGCCCGTCTTCACCCAGACCGATAGAGTCGTGGGTGTACACCAGAATGCTGCGCTGCTTCATCAGGGCGGCCATACGCACTGCGTTGCGGGCGTACTCCATGAACATCAGAAAGGTGCCGCCAAAGGGAATAAAGCCGCCGTGCAGGGCCACACCGGTCATGACTGCCGTCATGCCGAATTCACGAACGCCGTAGTAAACATAGTTGCCCTGAGGGTCGAGACGGGTAACCGCCTTGAAATCAGACCATTTTGTCAGGTTGCTGCCGGCCAGATCCGCAGAGCCGCCGAGAAATTCCGGCAGAATCGGCGCCAGGCTTTCAATGGCATTCTGGCTCGCCTTGCGGCTGGCAATGGACTCGCCCTTTTCGTTGATCTCGGCAATTTTGGCCTTGGCCTGGGCCGCAAAGTCCTGCGGCAAGTCACCCTTGAGACGACGCTCCAACTCTTCGGCCAGATCCGGGTAGGCCTTGCGGTAGGCGGCAAACGCCTCGTTCCAGTCCTGCTCCAGTTTGCGGCCCTTGCCGCGACCGTCCCAGGCCTCGTAGATATCATCGGGAATCTCGAAGGCACCGTGCTTCCAGCCAATACGCTCACGGGTCAGTTGAATTTCTTCCTCGCCCAGCGGCGCCCCGTGGGACGACTCCTTGCCTTCCTTGTTAGGTGACCCGCAACCGATGATGGTCTTGCAGCAGATCAGTGTCGGCTGATCGGTATTCTTGCGCGCGGTCTCGATGGCCGTGCGGATTTCCTCTGGGTCGTGCCCGTTGACGCGGGGAATCACCTGCCAGCCATAAGCTTCGAAGCGACCCACGGTGTCATCGGTAAACCAGCCCGCCACATCACCGTCGATGGAGATGCCGTTGTCGTCATAGAAGGCAATGAGTTTGCCCAGACCCAGGGTGCCAGCCAGAGAGCTGACTTCATGGGAAATGCCTTCCATCATGCAGCCATCACCCAGAAAGCAGTAGGTATAGTGATCGATGATGTCGTGTTCGGGCTTGTTGAACTGGGCACCCAGCACGCGCTCGGCCAGCGCCATGCCGACGGCATTGGCCAACCCCTGACCCAGGGGTCCGGTGGTGGTTTCCACGCCTGCGGTATAGCCGAACTCCGGGTGACCCGGGGTCTGTGAATGCAATTGACGGAAATTCTTCAGCTCCTCTAGCGGCAGATCATAGCCACTGAGGTGCAGGAGGGAGTACTGCAGCATGGACCCGTGGCCATTGGACAGCACGAAGCGATCCCGGTTGTGCCATTGCGGGTTGGCCGGATTGTGGCTCAGGTAATCGTTCCAGAGCACTTCGGCAATGTCGGCCATCCCCATGGGGGCGCCGGGGTGTCCACTTTTGGCTGCCTGTACGGCGTCCATACTCAGGGCGCGTATAGCATTCGCCAAGTCACTGCGATTGGGCATGAGAGTCTCTCTCCTGGGGGCAAGATACGGTTTTCATCATCCTCAGGGAACCCATAGCGTGTCTGGCAACGGCCGACCGGGGTTCCACCGGGCGCGTATTGTCGCTTATGACGCGCCCGAATTAAAGCCCTGATCAAACAGTGATCATGCACACAGGCTCAGAGACGGTACACCCGCGCCTCCCAGGGGCCCAGTGTCACGACGTTTCCGACTGCAGGCTGCGGCGTCTCGTTCTGGCGGCCGTTGTGCAGGCAGAGAGCGGCGCTGTCCAGGTCCAAACCATGAGCACCCCAGTTCGCAGGCTCGTCCGACAGATTGGTGAGCACCAGATAGCCCGCCTCATCATCGGTCCGTCGATAGGCATACACCTGGGGATCGTCTTCCCGGACCACCTCGTACCGACCATAAACCAGGGTCGGGGTGGACTTGCGGAGCCGGATCATGCGCTTGTAGAAGTTCAGTACCGAATCGGCATCCTCGGCTTGGGCAGCCGCATTGAGCCAGGTGTGATTGGTATGCACGGGCAACCAGGGATCGCCCTCACTGAATCCGGCGTGGGGCGAATCATCCCACTGCATGGGCGTGCGTGAATGGTCGCGGGCACTGCCATTGACGTAATGCAGAATGTCTTCGTCGGTCCAGCCTTCAGCGCGCAGCTTGGCCACCCGGTTGTGTACCGCCACATCATCGAAGTCGCTGATATCGCTGAACGGGTAGTTGGTCATGCCCAGTTCCTCGCCCTGATAGATAAAGGGCGTACCCTGCATTAGAAAGTACATGGCGGCAATGGCCGTGGCACTTTGCTGCCGATATTCCTGATCGTTCCCCCATGTGGACACAATACGCGGGATGTCGTGGTTTTCCACAAAGAGAGCATTCCAGCCCACGCCGTCAAGGCCGGTCTGCCAGCGGGTCAGCGTGCGCCGCAGTTCGGGCAGGTTCAGCCGGTTCTCGTCTTCCGTGCCCCAGAGCTTCAACTGCTCGAACTGAAACAGCATGTTGAACCGCCCCTTGTCGGCGCCGACCCACTCACTGGCATCGTCCAGAGTCACGCCATTGGCCTCACCCACAGTCATGCAGTCATAGCGGTTGAACGTTTCATCACAGAGCTCGGAGATGTACTGCAGAATGCCAGGCCGGTTGGTGTGACGACCGAAGGAGGGTACCCGGTCCAGGCCCTCGGGGTTGGGCATGTCGGGCAGCCCTTCGTCCTTGCGAATGTGGGTGATGGCATCAATGCGGAAACCGTCCACACCCTTGTCCAGCCACCAGCGCACCATACGGTAGACAGCCTGGCGCATGTCGGGGTTTTCCCAGTTCAGGTCCGGCTGCTTGGAAGAGAACAGATGCAGGTAATACTGCCCAGTGGTCTCGTCAAAGGTCCAGGCCGATTCATTGAAGATGCTTTCCCAGTTATTGGGCAGGCCGCCGTCCGGCTTGCCATCACGCCAGTAATACCAGTCGCGCTTGGGGTTGTCCCGTGAGGCGCGGGACTCCTCGAACCAGGCATGCTCGTCACTGCTGTGGTTTACCACCAGGTCCAGGAGGACCTTCAGCCCCCGGCTGTGCGCCTCGGTGAGCAGACGATCAAAGTCTTCCATGGTGCCGAAGTCGGCCATGATGCCCTGGTAGTCACTGATATCGTAGCCGTTGTCGTCGTTGGGTGACGAAAATATGGGGCAGAGCCACAACACGTCGACGCCCAGGTCACGGAGATAATCCAGCCGCTGAATGATACCGGGGATATCGCCAATGCCGTCCCCATTGCTGTCCATAAAACTGCGCGGGTATATCTGGTAGGCCACGGCCTCTTTCCACCAGATACGTGAGGGCGTTTGTGCGTTGTCTGTGTCCCTAGTCATGCTGCCTCTGGCTCTTTGTCGTCTCAGGAATCCTGGCTGACGCTCCCCGAACCGCCAACCGTGAGCGCAGCATTCTAGGGCAGCGTCCGGGATTCGTTGAGGCTGAATCCTGCGGGGGTGGAGTCCTCCCCCCCCCTGCGTCACTGGACCCCTTGACGATACATGCCCTATCAGGCCATCAGACGCTCTATCTCGTCGATCTCTTTCGGCACCTGATCCGAGAAGCAGACATGGCCTTCAGGAGTCACCATGACGTCGTCTTCGATGCGTACCCCGATGCCCCGCCAGCGGGCGTCCACCTTCTCGTTGTCCGGTGCCACATAGAGTCCCGGCTCAACGGTCAGGCACATGCCGGGCTTGAGGGCGCGCCACTCTCCATCCTGGCGGTAGGCGCCCACATCATGAACATCCAGCCCCAACCAGTGACTGGTGCCGTGCATGAAGAAATCGCGATAGGCTTCAGCTTCGATCAGGTCATCCGTTTCACCTTCCAGCAGCCCAAGCTCAACCAGACCCGAGGTGAGGGTTCGCAGCACGGCGTTGTGCGGTGCGCGCAGACTGTTGCCGGGCTTCACTTCCGCCAGTGCGGCTTTCTGGGCACTGAGTACCAGTTCATACAGCGCTCGCTGTTCCTGACTGAAACAGCCGTTGACCGGAAACGTCCGGGTAATGTCAGACGCATAACCTTCCAACTCACAGCCGGCATCAATGAGGACCAGGTCGCCGTCCTGCAGGGTGTCGTTGTTGTCCGTGTAGTGGAGCACACAAGCATGCCTGCCGCTGCCGACTATGGCCGGATAGGCGAATTCCGGAGCACCCTGCCAGGCGCATTCGTGTCGAATTTCTGCCTCCAGTTGGTACTCCGTACGTGCTCCCCGGGCCACAGACTGCCAGGCACGGACGTGGGCGGCAGCACTGATTTCACCGGCGCGGCGCATAATGTCGGCTTCCGCGCGCGTCTTGATCAGGCGCAACTCGTGAATCAGGCTTGATACGTCCCTGAAGGTGTCCGGCGCTGTAACCCCCTGTCGTGCCCGGCCACGCACCTGGTTCACCCACTCCATCAACTGGGCATCAAATGCGGCGTCCTGACCCATGGGGCTGTACACCACGGATCGACCGGCCAACAACTCGGGCATTTGCGCGTCCAGATCATTCAGTTCATGAGCCTCGTCCACCAGCAACTGGCTGACCACGCCTTCCGGCCCCAGGCGATACCCGTTCCAGATTTCCATATCCCGGTCACGGGGACGGCAAAACAGGAGATAGGGCCCGTCCTCACGCCCGGGTATCAACACCGCCAGAGCATCCGGTTCATTAAAACCGGTGAGGTACAGAAAATCGCTGTGCTGGCGAAACGGATAATCCACATCGTTGTTCCGCGGCTGTTCTGTAGCGCCTGGCAGCACTACAATGGCGTTGTCATCCAGTTGCGCCATGAGGCGCTTGCGACGCTGGGCATATTCATCCAACGAAATGGTCGGGTTGCTCATTTGGGTTTCAATCTCCATCAGCAAGGCTCGGGGCAGACTAATGCCTTATACTCTGTGTGCGAAGGTTAGCCCTTTCCGATCCGTTTCGAAACCCGGAGGCACAAAGACGCATGTCACAGGATACCCAGGCCATCAATCAGCAAAGCGGCCAACTGGATGGTCGCGACGACGTCTGGCTGTTCGGCTATGGGTCACTCATCCACAAGGTGGATTTCCCCTACATTGAAGCCCGACAGGCAAGTATCCGGGGATGGGTGCGGCGTTTCTGGCAGGGCTCCCACGATCACCGGGGCACTCCGGAAGCACCGGGGCGTGTACTGACCCTGGTGGAGGCGCCGGACGATCACTGCACGGGCATGGCCTACCGGGTGACACCGGATGTATTCGCTCATCTGGATCACAGGGAAAAGAACGGCTATCTGCGCCTGACCATCGACATGACCTTTACCGACCAGACCCACGCAAACGGGTTGGTCTACATGGCCACCCCGGACAACGCGGCCTTTCTCGGCCCGGCCAGCCACGCCGAGATCGCCGCTCAAATAGCCCACTCAACCGGCCCCAGCGGGCCCAACGACGACTACGTGTTCAAACTGGCCGAGGCACTACGCGCCATGGATGTGGATGACCCCCATGTCTTTGCCATTGAGCATACCCTGTACCGGGCACGGAGTCGGTTATAGTCCGCTACCCGCGGCAAGACCCCGATATCGTACGTCAGCCTTTACAGTTTACAACTCCGGCAGCCTTCCACCAACGCGCCTGCTCTGGCCGGGCCCGGGCCCTCTGGCTAAAGTGGAGACACACCCAGAGGACACAACGACCCATGCTGACCTATTCCAACTACCTGGCCATTGATGACCTGCTGGATTTGCAGGCGCCGCGTTCCGAACCGGAAGAACACGACGAAATGCTGTTCATCATCATCCACCAGACCTATGAACTCTGGTTCAAGCAGTTACGCCATGAGCTCGGTTATCTGAGCCAGCGGATGCAGGCCGATCAGGTCCATCCGTCCTTTCATACCCTGAAGCGCATTCTCAAGATCATGAAAACCCTGGTCTCCCAGGTGGATATTCTGGAGACCATGACACCGCTGGAATTCGACAGTTTTCGCGATCGCCTGGACAGCGCCAGCGGTTTTCAGAGCTACCAGTTCCGGGCCATTGAATTCCTGCTGGGCCACAAACGCCCCGAGCCCCTGACCCATCAGGCCGCCGGCTCACACGGCCACCGCATGCTGGAAGCGGCCTACCACACACCGTCGCTCTGGCAGGATGTGCTACACCTTCTCAGCCGTCAGGGTTATGACATTCCCCACACCGCACTGGACCAACCGGTTACCGAGCCCACAGAACCCAATGACCAGGTGCAGAGCCAGTTGCGCGTGCTCTATCAACAGGACCCTACGCTCACCATGCTGTTTGAACTGCTGGTGGATCTGGACGAAGGACTGCAGGAGTGGCGTTATCGGCATGTCAAAATGGTACAGCGGACCATTGGCAGCAAAATGGGCAGCGGCGGTTCCAGCGGTGCCGAGTACCTGATCAAGACCCTGTTCAAACCGGTTTTCCCCGATCTCTGGGCCATCCGCAGTCAGATCGAAAAACCCTGATTCAACCCGCCTTCTCCAGGAGCACAACCACACCATGGCCGATTCAGACTGGCAGCACCTGACCCGATCACTGCAACCGGAATACAGCCGTTTCCGCGTCAGTGAACGCATACTGCTTACCGGACATTCACATCAGGCCTGGCCGGACAGGGCGCTTGAAGGCCAGATGCGTGCCTTTGAGGACGCCGCGGCTCATGTCGATGACAAATGGTCGGCAGCCTTCGCACAGGCCGAGCGGGTGCGCCAGGGTTATCAGGCCATGATGGACGACCCGGCGGGCGACTATGTGCTGGGGCCCAACACCCAGGAACTCCTGGTACGCTGGCTGTCCGCCCTGCCATTGGACAGCAAGCCCCGACTGGTAACCACCGACGGCGAGTTCCATTCCATGCGCCGTCTGCTGGATCGCCTCAGCGAGACCTCTGTGGAGATCGTCCGCGTCGCCGCCGAGCCTGTGAGCAGCCTCACCGAGCGTCTGGCGGACGCCCTGGACGACCAGACAGCGGCGATGCATTGCGCCTGGGACCGGCGCCCTATGTGACCGCCGAACAACTGGACCAGGCCGCGACCATCCTTAATCGGGTTGTCTGGACACTGTGTCGCTGAGCGCCTTTTAAGGGTGTGTCAGTGTAAAGACGTATCGGAAGACGGTGGCGCAAAACGCTCGAAGAAGTGTCGGGTCGCCAGTTGCGCGTGCGCTCTCAGCGCCTGGTAATCGTCTTCCGCGTCATCTTCCGAGGCCGAGTCCGAATCGAGCTGTGATATGGCGATCAGGTCCGACAGGAGGGTCTGATCCTCTTCGTCCGGCGCCTGCAGTTTGCCCACCATCCCCAGGGTACTGACAAAGGCTGCACACCAGTCTGCCAGCGCCTCCAGCCGGTCGGCGAAAGGGGCATTCACCGGCGTCAGTGGAGGCACGCCTTCCGGACTGGCGTTGAGATCCGAGAGCGCCTGGTCATAGAATTCATTGAGCAGATGCGCCTGCTCTTCGTCAAAAGCGCTTTCGATTTCCAGCAGCGAACAGATGGAGTCCAGCCATTCGGACTGGTTGAGACGTTCTCCACAGACCAGACGGGCGATCAGGCTGCCGTGTAAAAAAGCCACCGATTCAGTCGGGTCAAATTCCGCCAATACATCATCAATGGCATAATAATCCTGTGCCACAACCGCCTCCGAGTTAGACTGTGCAGAGCCGGATCGGAACACGGCCCGGCTGAAATTATTCAAGAAGAGCTGTATGCTAGCATTGCTGCAGTCGCATTAAAAAAACTTATGGAGTGACACTGAATGTCACAGCAAAAACTGATGGCACTGGAAGCCCGTATCGACGAACTGATTCGTGAACATCATCGCCTGAAACGCCTGGTGGACAGCCACGAGGAAGAGCGGCTGCAATGGCAGCACGAACGTGCTCGCATGCAGGAAAAACAGGAGCAGGCGCGCGAACGTCTGAATTATGTCATCGCCCGATTGAAAGAGTTCGAACAAGCCTGATGAAAACCCAGCATACCGTAAGCGTCCGCATTCTCGACCGGGACTACACCGTGGCCTGTCCTGAAGGCGCCGAGCAGGACCTCCGTGCCGCTGCCCAGCAACTGCATGACAAAATGGCCGAGATTCGCCAGAGCGGCAAAGTATTTGGCGTCGAGCGCATGGCCGTCATGGCGGCACTGAACATTATCCACGAATTGCGCCAGACTTTACGCACCTCCAGCCTGCCGGAAGAAACCATGGATCGTCTGTTGTCCAAGCTCGACGACGCCCTGGCAACTGAAACGGACAATCTCTGAATGTCAACACTGTAATTCTCCCGATTAAGAGTATACTGGGTACTACCCTGGACTATTCGCTAGTTGATTCGTCCTCGAGCCGTACTTAAACACCAGGGGGTTCTTCGCTGTCGTTGTTGAGCATGTCCGCAATCTGGCGGAAAGCCTGATACGGCACTAGAATCACCCACCTTGAACTCTTCGGTTCAAGGCCTTACTCAACGGCGGTAGTTCCGGGGCCTCATCAACCCGGCGATGAGCAGATACGTGACGGCCATGACGGACAGACAACAGCTTCGACAGAGCAAACGCCAGGCCCGGCGCTATCTGACTCCGGCACAGCAACAACAGGCTGCCCGACGCCTTGCGCGCCGCGCCATTCAGCACCCCCTCCTGCGCCACGCCCAGCACATCGCGCTCTATCTGCCCAATGACGGCGAGGTAGACCTGCGACCGCTAATGCAGCAATTATGGCGTTTGGGGAAAACCTGTTATCTGCCGGTATTGAGTAAAATTCGTCCGGGCCATCTGGTTTTCAGGCCTTACCGTCCCCAGTCTTTAATGCGGCACAACCGGTTCGGCATTGCCGAGCCCAGAGCCGGTATTACTCGGCCAGGGCGGGCCATGGATGTAGTATTGATGCCATTGGTAGCCTTCGACCGCAGAGGCAACCGGCTGGGCATGGGCGGCGGGTTCTATGATAGAACCTTCGCCTCGCCGGCCCATCGGCCCTCACTGATCGGCACCGCGCACCACTTTCAGGCCCATGACGCTCTGCCCAACGAACCCTGGGACGTGCCGCTGGACCATATTTTGACTGACCAGACCATGATGCGCTGTCGCTGACAGCCATGTCAGGGCCGGATGGCACCGCCCTGACTGCATGAAAGAAGGAGAGAAACCGTATGCCAACTGTTGCACTGACCCTGGGCAGTGGAGGCGCCCGGGGAATGGCCCACATGGGCGTGATTCAATGGCTTGAAGAGCACGACTTTGAAATCGTCAGCATCGCCGGTTCGTCCATTGGGGCCCTGGTAGGGGGCATCTATGCGGCGGGCAAACTGCCCATCTATCGCGACTGGGTATGCGGTCTGGAACGCAGCAGCGTGCTGCGCATGCTGGACCTGTCGTTCAACCGGACCGGCCTGTTCAAGGGCGAGAAGATTATCAATCACCTCAGTGAGATGATCGGCGATACCCTGATCGAGGATCTGCCCATCCCCTTTACGGCGGTGGCCACCGACATCAACCGGGAGCGCGGGGTCTGGCTGAACAGCGGTTCGCTGTTTGAAGCCATCCGCTGCTCCATCGCCGTACCCACGGTCTTCACTCCGCGCTTTCATCAAGGCCGATGGCTGGTGGACGGCGGGCTGGTGGATCCGGTTCCGGTAGCCGCCACACGATCCGTTCAGGCGGACCTCAACCTGGCCGTCAACCTGAACCACCCGACCCGTGATCTGCGCCTGCCCTTCGAGGAGCCGGAACTCTACGAAGCCCCCACAGCCACAGCGCCCGCGACCGGCAATGATGGCAAGCGCCCCTGGTTCAGCGGTGTCCTCGACAGCGTGCGCAACATGCACAGGGTATTGCCGGGAGACAGGAAAACGCCGGACGACGAGGAGGAAAACAACCTGAACATGGTGGATGTGCTGTTTCGCTCATTCGACATCATGCAGGCCCAGATCACCCAGACACGCCTGGCCGCTTTCCGCCCGGACATCGTGATCAATCTGGAGCGCGCCGAGGGCGGATTCTTTGACTACGACCGGGCCAGCGAGTTGATAAAGACCGGTTACAACCTCACCGAGAAGGCACTGGGCCACCACCTGCCGCCAGAGCATCCATCGCGTGTCGACAAGCCCTGACAGACTCCGGGCTTGTCGGGCACCGAGGCCCGTTCAGAGGAACATGCGGTAGACCGGGTTCTCGCTTTCTTCCCAATGTGCATAGCCCAGCTCCACCAGTTTGTCCCGGAACAGCGGGCGTTCATCCTGGGGCACCTGAAAGGCACACAATACGCGGCCATAGGCTGCGCCATGGTTGCGGTAATGGAAGAGGGAGATATTCCAGTGGCCGCCCAGGGTGCGCAGAAAATTCATCAAAGCCCCCGGGCGTTCGGGAAACTCGAAGCGGTACAGAATCTCATCCGCCGCATGGTGTGACTTGCCGCCTACCATGTGCCGGATATGGGTCTTGGCAATTTCATTGTCGGACAGGTCCAGTACCTTGTAATCCACGCCGCGCAGGGCGCCGACCAGCTCGTTCTTTTCCTCTTCGTCACCCACCTTGATACCCACAAAGATATTGGCTTCGGCATCATCGTCGTACCGATAATTGAATTCCGTCACCGGTCGCTTGCCCACGGTGGAACAGAAGTCCTTGAACGCGCCGGGGCGCTCGGGGATGGTGACCGCCAAAATGGCCTCGCGCTTTTCACCCACTTCGGCCTGCTCGGCAACAAACGCCAGACGATCAAAATTCATGTTGGCGCCACTGCACACGGCGACATAGGTTTCGCCCTGAACCTCGCGCTCTTCCACGTATTTTTTCATGCCGGCCAGGGCCAGAGCCCCTGCCGGCTCGGCAATGGACCGGGTGTCGTCAAACATGTCCTTGACCGCCGCACAGATCTCATCGGCCGTCACCGTCAGCACTTCGTCCACATGGTGCTGGCAAATCTTCCAGGCTTCTTTCCCTACCTGAGCCACCGCCGCTCCGTCGGCAAAGATACCCACCTGATCCAGTTTGACGCGCTTGCCGGCCTTCATTGCAGCCGCCAGACAGGCTGATTCCTCGAATTCCACGCCAATCACCTTGATGTCCGGACGCAGATATTTCACATAGGCCGCAACCCCGGCCGCCAGACCACCGCCGCCGACACAGACGAATATGGCGTCCAGAGGCTGACTGTGCTGATGCAGGATCTCCCGAGCAATGGTGCCCTGACCGGCAATGGTGTCCGGGTCGTCATAGGGGTGGATGTAGGTCAGCCCCTGCTCCTCCATCAACTGCTGCGAGTGCGCCGACGCGTCATCGAAGGCGTCGCCGTGCAGCACCACTTTCACGTTCTTGCCGCCGTGGGAACGTACCGCCGCCACCTTGATATCCGGCGTCGTTTTCGGCATCACGATCACGGCGCGGATCTTCAGTTGACGCGCTGCATAGGCTACACCCTGGGCATGGTTACCCGCCGACGCACAGATCACGCCCCGCTCACGCTCTGCATCACTGAGCAGGGACATCTTGTTGTAAGCACCGCGAATCTTGAAAGAAAACACTGGCTGCAGATCTTCCCGCTTGATCCAGATTTGATTGCCCAGGCGCTGTGACAGGTTTTTTGCGTATTCCAGCGGCGTTTCACGAGCGGCCTCGTAGACCCGGGCATTCAGAGTTTTCTTTGCATAATCCTCAAGATTCATGGTGTCACTCAATATTGTTCAGTCATTAAAGGCAGATTGGGAAGCTTTGGAGTGTATCAGAAAGCATTCCGGGCGGCCTAAGGAACCGCCGAACAATTGTTCTGGTCTGGTACAGTGCACCCCCTGCGGTTAGGCTATACTACAGCCAAACTATCAGGAGGGTTCTCATGAACCAGAACGAACAAAAAAAGGCCGTTGCCGAGGCCGCACTGGAAGCAATCCGTGGTCAGATCACAAAGGACGCCATACTGGGCATTGGTACTGGCTCCACCGCCAACCTGTTCATTGATGCACTGGGCGAACTGCAGGGCCAGTTCCGGGGTGCCGTGGCCAGCTCGGAAGAGACAGCCAAGCGCCTCAAGGCCCTGGATATTGACGTCATGGAATTGAATGATGTGGACGAAATCCCGTTCTACATTGATGGTGCCGATGAGGCCAACGAGCAATTACACCTGATCAAGGGTGGCGGGGCCGCGCTGACCCGGGAGAAAATAGTCGCGGCGGTGGCCCGCGAGTTCATCTGCATCGCAGATGATTCCAAGAAAGTGGATGTCCTGGGCAAATTCCCCCTGCCGGTGGAGGTCATCCCCATGGCCCGTTCCTACGTGGCCCGTCGTCTCAGCGCGCTGGGCGGTCAACCGGTCTATCGCCAGGGTGTGGTCACCGACAACGGCAACGTCATTCTGGACGTGCACAACCTGTCCATTACCGACCCCAAAAAGCTGGAAAACGACATCAACGCCATTGTGGGTGTGGTAACCAACGGCCTGTTTGCCAATCGCAGTGCCGACCTGCTGTTCCTGGGCACGGCAGACGGCGTCAAGACCAGCTCAGTCATCAACACCCCGTCACGCTCGGGCGAGTATTACTGAGTTCGTCATTCCGGTTGGTGGGGTGGCATGATCACCACGCCATAACAGGCGTACTGAGCCTGTCTTTAAAGTAGGCACAACCGGAGTCGTCTGCCGGGTATATGCCGGTGAGACCGCCGACGCACTTGAGCATAAGAGCCACCGGATCTGGTTGGTGGGGTGACCTGATCACAGACCTTCTGCGGCCAGGGATGGCCGCAGTCGAGCCGTCATGGATGACGTTTTTTGCGTGTCTGCGTTCAGGTGACGGGCCTGAACCGGAGAGCATGTCACCCTATGCACCCAACAGATATCAAACTGCGCAAGCAGAGCAACCAGTTGGAAATTGTCTTCGATGACAACACGCAGGGCGCCTTGAGCGCCGAGTTCCTGCGTGTGCACTCACCGTCGGC